>Ga0182016_10000279_pt1 | contig 64071 bp, 65 predicted proteins | sample 712S2MmetaG_FD_120491 | JGI IMG/M metagenome (GOLD analysis project Ga0182016, IMG submission 120491) | Permafrost microbial communities from Stordalen Mire, Sweden - 712S2M metaG | ecosystem: Environmental > Terrestrial > Soil > Wetlands > Permafrost | place: Sweden: Stordalen | collected...
AGTTGCTATTGGCTACCGAAAATCCCTCAGGGGCTAAAGCCCGCATTCATTTTGCGGCAGTTACGGCACGACTAAAGTCGTGCCCTTTCAAAACATCAACTTATTCAGAAGTTCCCTAAACGAACCCGGCGTGGTCTATCGAGTTCACGCTCACCGGGCCGATGAGGGGGTTACGCAACCGGTGGTTGCGATGTTCCGGCGCATTTTTCGAGTAGGCTTTGAGTATGAGCGTATTCGACGAAAAAAGGGAAGAACTGGAGCGGCATGAGTTCATGATGGGCGTGGAGCGGGGCAGGCTGGCGGTGGCGCTGGACCTGCTGACCGATTCGCTGATTCTGGTGGGGCAGCATGGGGTTTATTGCGCGTCCAGTCGCAACCCGGCCAAGCCGGCCCTGGATTTGCAGGCGGTTCTGAGCGGCATGGAGGGAGCCAAGGCGCTGATCCAGAGCGTGATGGAGGAGCTGCGGGCGCAGAGACAGAAACCAGGGGGCGGAGATCGGGGATCGGAGCAAAGCGCGGCGGGGGCCGCCTGAGACCTGCTCGCAACCTGCAAGAGTTTGGGTTGGGGTGGGAGCGCCCGGGTCCGGCTCCCACCACTTCGCCTTGCGCGCCTACCGGACGAGTTCCGCAACCACCTCGATTGCCTGATTCCGCGCGGTGCCTGGAATATCGAACGACCCAAGCGTGAGCGGCTTGCCGATCGCCAGGTTCGATATCCCTTCAAGCACAGCCTGCCGGATCACAGGATCTTGCGGGCCGACACCGGACTTCTCATCCGCAAGACTCGATTGCTCGACTTTTGAACGCAATCGCAACCCATCCCCGTAAACGTCTATCGTAGCTTCGATGAACAGACCTATATCCTGGTATTGCACCTGAGAGTTCGCTGTTGTCGTTCCGGAATCGAATGTTCCGGTGACAATGGGCGACCGGGTGCCCTGCTTGAAAACTGTTTTCTGCCCCTGGGCTGCGATGAGGACGATGCTTTGCGTTCCGGCGCGCTTGCCGCTGTCAGTCTCAGTAATTGTGAAGATTAGTCGGTATGATTTCTTCGGGCGGTCAAGCTCCGAAATGATCTTTTGCGCAAGCTGAATGTCGTCAGCAGTACCGCGCATGGAGATGGCGTTTTGCGAAGCGTCGGCAAACAGCCTGGCCTTAGGAAGCATATTGCGCAGATCGGTCTGAATATCGATAAGATCGCTCAGTTGAGTAATGTTGGTCAGGTAAAACGTCTGGTTAACCTCCGGAGCAGGTTTAATTTCGAACGTCTTGCTGTCCGCGGACTCTGTTTGCGCACCCGCGCAGGGTGCAAAGAGCATCAACGCCAGCGCGGCTCCAACCAACACCTGAGCAGCACTCGTCTTTCGCCTTCCAATCTCGTCGTGATTCACTTTCATTTCTCTCCTTTCGCGATCTTGATGCGAAGAACGCCAGCCTGCATCTCCCCTCCGCACAAGGCAGCTTCTGTCCACACAGACGCTCAAGATCCGCATCCGCTCGACAATTCTCTTGGAAGCTGTACGCAAGGCGGCTGGGATATATTGAGTCCGTAGTTGAATGCGCTTTTATTCCCTCTTATTTCGGAGAGACACATTGAACAATTGGCACGTTGTAATGGTGACGGCCTCGTCGGAGCGGCAAGCGGGGCTCTACCGCGATGAGATCGAGCGGCGCAGATTGCGTGGGATGCTGCCTGCGGAGACCGAGTTTCTTGTAGTTCCCGATCCGGACGACCGCAGGGTTGGCAGCGGCGGAGCGACGATCAACGCGCTGGCCGTTCTGGGCAAGGATCGCAAGTGGTGGAGCGGACACAAAGCGCTGCTGGTCCACTCCGGCGGCGACTCGCGGCGGTTGCCGCAATACTCGCCGGGAGGCAAGCTCTTTGGCGTGCTGCCTTCGCCTACGCAGCCGCGAGCAACCACGACGGTCTTTGACGAAACCCTGGCGCTATCGGCGGCTTGGGCAGAGAGAATTCCGAGCGGGTTGCTGGTGGCTTCGGGCGACGTGGTGTTGCACTTCGACGCGAGCCAGGTGCAGTGGGACCGGCCCGGCGCAACGGGCGTTGCCATGCGGCTGGATGCCGAAACGGGAAGCCATCATGGCGTCTATGTGGTCGGAGCTGCGGATCAGGTTTATACCTTTTTGCAAAAGCCCACTCTGGCCGAGGTGAAGGCAGCGGGCGGAGTGCTTGAGGATGGACGGGTTGCCGTCGATGTTGGCCTGCTTCGGTTGGACGCCGATCTTACGGCGGCGCTCGCTGGACTCGCGAGATTCAGTCCGCTGCCCGCCGTGGATCTTTACGATCAGATCACTCGGGGGTTGACGGGTGAGTGGAAGCCAGAGAGCAACGCGGGGCCGTTCTGGCGGGAGCTGGCCAAAATTCTGCGCGCTCCCGAACGGCCTACAGCGTTCCACTGCGCGGTCGTTGAGGGCGAGTTTCTTCATGCCGGGACAACGCGCTCGTTTCGGACGCTGGCAGCAGGGTCGGGCGGAATTCTCGATACTGTGATTGGCGGCGCTTGCCAAGCCGGACACGAGGCTGTGATTCTTGAGTGCGATCTGGATGGTCCAGTGTCCGCCAGCCGGGGCGCTATCCTGCATGGCCTTACCGGATTGACCGGGCCCGTGGAAGTCCCCGAAGACACCGTGGTGCATCAGTTGCCGGTCGAGTCGGCCAGCGGCAATGGCTGGGTGATCCGCGTCTATGGGGTTGAGGACGATCCGAAACAGGCGATCGACAAGGCAACCTGGTTCAACCGGCCGATTCTGGAGACGCTTGAGCGTCTTGGGATGCGCAGGGAAGACGTTTGGGACGCGGGTGAAGCTCCGACACTGTGGAATGCCGCGCTGTTTCCAGTGACGACACCGGATGAAGCCTGGGCTTGCACTCGCTGGATGATGGGATACGCAAGTGGATTTGGTCTGGAAAGCTGGCGTGCCGCGCAGCGCTTGTCGCTGGCCGAGAGCGCGCGGTCCGCGGATGGGAAGGCTCTGGCCGAGGCGCGCAATCGCCGCTTGCAGGGCATCTGGCAGGAGACGGCGGTCGAGCTGGCGGAGTCAGGAACCGACCTGCGTCCGCTTCTGGCCAACCTGCCCGGTTTGGGCCCGTCCGCCGCGGCTGGACGCACGCTGCGGGCGCGCGCCGAGTGGCTGCGCCACGCTAGCGCGGACAACCTGACCCGGGCGGCCAGTTACTCGGTGCAGGCGGCGCGTCTGCTGCACCGCGCCGGCTTCACACAAGAGGCTGAGCAGGCGCAGGCCGATGCCTTCACCTGCATTCAGGATGCGGTGCGCGAGGGCACCACCGGAGATGCAGAACCAGCGCCCTCTGCCTGGCGGCACAACCGCGTTCATATCTCAGCGCCGCCGCGCATTGACTTGGGCGGAGGCTGGTCTGACACACCGCCCTTCTGCTTCGACTGGGGTGGCACCGTGCTCAATTGCGCGCTGGAGATCGACCGCGCATATCCTATTGAGACAAAGATCAGGCGCATCGACGAGCCTGTGATCCGCTGCCATGCCGATGGTCACGCCGCGGTGGCCGAATATCGAACTGCGGAAGAACTACTGGAGCCGTGCGGGCCGGGGAGTGTGTTTTCTATCCCGCGCGCCGCACTGCGATTGCATGGCTTTCCGGTCGCGGGTCAAACGCTCAAGGATACTCTGGCGGAACTTGGCGGCGGCATCGAGATTCGCTGCCAGGTGCGGCTGCCCATCGGCTCGGGACTGGGTACCAGCAGCATTCTGGCTGCTACGCTGATCCGCGCATTGGCGGTAATGTCGGGGCGCGAGCTCGACAATCATGCGCTCTCCCAGGCTGTGATGCAGCTGGAGCAGCACATGACAACCGGCGGCGGCTGGCAAGATCAGGCCGGCGGCATCTTTCCCGGAGCCAAATTGCTCATCACCGGTCCCGGTTTGCGGCAGCGGATTCGCGTGCAGCCGGTAGTGTGGACCGACGCGCGGCAGATGGAGTTTAGCCAGCACCTGGTGCTCTATAACACCGGCATTCAACGCGTCGCCAAGGATCTGTTGCAGCAGGTCGTCTCCCGCTATCTGGCGCGCGAAACAGCGACCATTCAGGTGCTGCACAGCATCAAGACATTGGCCGTGGAGATGTCCTACGCCATGGCTGAGGGCGATTGGAAACATCTGGGCGAGCTGCTTGACCGGCACTGGCAGTTGAACCAGATCCTCGACCCGCACACCACCAATGCGCCGATCAATGCGATTCTCGACCGCGCCCGGCCTTATATCTACGGAGCCAAGCTGGCGGGCGCGGGCGGAGGTGGATTCCTGATGATGCTGGCCCGCGACCCGCAGGCCGCCGCCGCTCTCGCGCAAGACGCGCCGCAGCAAGGCGCATTCGTGCCCTACCGCATCGCCCAAGAGGGGCTGCGGGTTCAGACGGACGCCGATGCGTCGTAAATCGAGAGTCGCCTGATCTTGAAAGGGTCCATGAAACGAAGATCAAGGCGTCGTATGAAGACCGAGGAGTCTCTTCGCCGGTACTTCTCCCGCATGGGCGCGCCCGCGCCCGTATGCGAACCCGGCGCAAGCTTGGATTAGATGCAGGCGAAAGGTTGTGGTTTTCCAGGCCCCAGAGTCGGTATCCTGGGTACCTGGCCACCCGGGAAGAAGTCAGAGTTACTGAACCGTCAGCGCTATCGTCACGGTTTGACTGGTGGTACCGGAGGAAGCCGTAACAGCGACCTGTGAGGTTCCCGCCGGAGTCGTGGGCGGCAGCGGCGAACTCGACGCGCAGCCCATCGTTGTGCAGGCTGCCGCAAACATGATTCCGCAAAGAACGAACATGCCGAGCAGACCGCTCAGGGCCGGTGAGCGCCGGCGATAAAAGACCAGGACGGAGGCGAAGGGCAGCAGCAGAGCGGTCGCGATACCCGCCGCGCCGTGTCTTGCGGGTTGGAGGAGCGCCACGGTCTTGGTGGTTTGAATTGTCAGAGTAGCGATTCCTGGCGCGCTGCCCGATGGACTGATTTGGGCAGGCGAGAACGAACACGTAGCGGCAGCGGGAAGGCCGGCGCAGCTCAGGCTAACCGTGCCGGTGAAGTTATAAGTGGGAGCGACGCTGACGGTGGTCTGGACCGACGAGCCGTTCGTAACGGTGAGTGCGCCCGTGGCGGCGCTGAAGCCATACGAAGGCGTACCCGTGGCGGTGGTGCTGTTCACGATACCCCCAAAGAGCCCATGCACTTCCCCGGTAAGCCCAGCGGTGAAGTACACCGTGCTGGGGTCTCCGCCGCTGACTGACGTGGTGTTGCCCACCGTAGTTCCGCCCGGAAGCAATTCCCAAAGTGTGGGGTAGTTGAGAGGCTTGCCTGTTCCGTCGGTCAGTTGACCGAGGTAGGCATAGGTCGTCGGATTGTAAGCGTGGATGAGGCCGTTGCCGAAGTTTCCAATCATCAGCGAGCCGCCGAAAATGCCAAAGTTGGCCGGAGCGATTGCGACTCCCCAGGGGGAGTCGAGGTTGCCTCCGGTAGCGGCGCGCGCAACGAAATTGCCGTTCGCGTCGAAGATGCTGACGGCGCCGTTTCCGAGAGCATTCACGGTTTGGTAGGGAGCCGTAGCGGTCCTGAGCGCGTAGGCGACGTAGACCTGATTGTCAATGACGTGGACGGAGAACGGCGCGTAACCCGCGGGCAGGGTCGGATCGGTAAATGTGCCGCTGAGTGCGGTTGGTTTGAAGGTGCTGTCGTAGACCTCGATCTTATTGGCGGCGCCGAAGTTGGCAGCCAGGATATAGCTCGCGGTCGAGGTATTGAGAATCGCGAGGCCAGGGTAAGAAGCTCCAGCGGAGCTGTTATTGATGGCAATTTGAGAGACCGCATTCGCGGTTCCGAGGGCTCCGTTCCATCCTGAGATGGTTCCATCGAGAGTCGAGAACAGGAACGAAGCCTTGGCTCCGTCTGCAAGAATCATTCCGGTAGCCCCCGCCGTGGTGACCGAACCCGCGGGCGAGCCGGTGCCCGTGCCTGAGGCCGGGGGGACGATGACCTTGAATTTGATGGTTCCAACCGGGGCGGTAGACCCTACGACATAGTTGTAGCCCGTATTCGCCGTGCTGATCCACCACGTCCCACTGTCGGAGATTGCCCAGGGATTGATAAAGTTGGGATCGGTGAAGGCAGCAGGAACCGATCCGTCGGAGATGAGGTTGGTGACCTGATACGCACCGCTGGTTTGCGCTGCCGTGTGCAGAGACAGAATTGTAACGGACAGCGTAAGAACAGCGAATATCCGTGAGATGGTCCGGGCCGTTTTGCGAGACTTGAAGATTGGACCGGTAGGCTCAGTGGAAAGTGCTGAGATGTTCATGGGACCTCACTTTGACTCTCTCCGCCAGGGATGGGCAGAGCGGTTGCCGAACACGAAAAGTGCTCGGTCAAGTCGGAGATTAGTGAAGCCGGGGAATGAAGTTGTCAGAATTTTGTCAACCGATTGTCTTTATAAGTTGAATCGCTCGACGGAGGGCCGACATCTCGATTGTCCGCCATCGGATAGAGCTCCCGAAGTCTGAAAATCCACTTCCTCCGCCTATTGAGGGGCTTTAGAATCTCTGCTTTATAACATCGCCCGCGATGTGGTATCATTTTCCTGGTGAGATTTCTGATCGACACCGATGTTGTTGTCGCCGCAATGCGGAGTCCGCGAGGCAGATCGGCAGAACTGCTGCGGCGGATCGATGGCGGCAGGGCGACGATGTTGTTGAGCGTGGCTCTGGCCTTGGAATACGAAGCCAAATGCATGTCGGCTGAGCACCGGCTGGCGGCGGGACTTACCGCCTCGGATGCCGGGATCTTTGTTGACGGCCTGATCGCAATGGCCGAGCCCGTGCAGCCGTACTTTCGGTGGCGGCCTCAGCTCCACGACCCCAGCGACGAGTTGGTTCTTGAAGCAGCGGTGAACGGGAGGGCAGACGCCATCGTGACGTTTAATGTGAAGGATTTGCGCGACGCTGAGCGCAGCTTTGGCATCGCTGTGATTCGCCCAGGCGAGGCCTTGAAGAGGATCAAACCATGACTACGAAGATCGCCACATTCCCCTTGCGGCTGCCTGTCTCGCTCAAGACAGCTCTTGAGACCATCAGCGACCGCGACGGAACCAGCATGAATCAATTCCTTGTGATCGCCGCCGCGGAGAAGATTGCCGCCATGCAGACAGAAGAGTTCTTCTCGCTGCGCCGCAACCGCGCCGACCGCGAGGCCTTCCGTCGTATCCTCAATCGCCGGGGCGGTGAAGCTCCATCCACAGAGGATGCGTGGGACGCTTCCGATTCCGTATGAGTCTTCGAGTTCAACTCATCTGGACGCGCCGGGCCGACGTTTGATTGCTCCTCGTCGAATGGGGCTCCCAGGCGCTCGTTGAGACTCTTTCGCTTTCTTTTACAGCGCTTCGGCCATCTCTTTGAGAATCGCTTCGGCGGCTTCGGCGGGGTCGGGCGCCTGGGTGATGGGGCGGCCCACGACCAGATAGCTGGCGCCCTGGCGCAGGGCTTGGGCGGGGGTGGCAATGCGCCTTTGATCGGCAATATCGGAGCCGGCGGGGCGAATGCCGGGCGTGACCAGCACGGCTTCGGGACCGGCGAGGGCGCGCAACGCAGCCACCTCTTGCGCCGAGCAGACGAAGCCGCGAATCCCTGCATCGAGGCTCATTCGGGCCAGCAGTTCTACCTGCTCGGAAGGTGAACGATCCAGGCCCGTTGCCTTCAATTGAGCCTGGTCCATACTGGTAAGCATGGTCACGGCGAGCAGTTCGGGAGGGTTTTCAACGCCGTCCAGCGCGGCTCTGGCCGCGGCCAGCATGGCGGGGCCTCCGGAGGCGTGGACGTTCAACATGCGTACTCCCAGCCTGGCGGCGGAACGCACGGCGGCGGCCACGGTATTGGGAATGTCGTGGAACTTGAGGTCGAGGAAGACGGAGTGGCCGCGCCTGACGAGCGGTTCCAGCACGGCGGGGCCGGCGGCGGTAAATAGCTCCAGCCCCACCTTGAACCAGTGGCAGTTGCCTTCGAGCTGGGCGACAAGGCGATGGGCCGAGACCGCGTCCGGCACATCGACGGCCACAATGAGGCGCTTGCGCGCCTCTTCCAGCGGGTCAGCCGGGCGAGGCGCGGAGGGCCAAGCGGTTCCGAAGGTGGGGTTGAGCCGCTCTGGAATGGGCATACCTGCATCCTAATGCATGTGGGGCTGCACGACCGTGTCCAGGTCTCAGGCCTGGGCGACCAATGTGGCAGTGTTTACCTCGCGGAGCAGGCACTGGTCGTGCGCAGGCAGAAAGCGGCAGACGTAGTCGATGGGGTCTTCCGCGGCGGCCATGCGACTCAGGTGATACTTCCACACGTCGGGCTTGATGGTGCGCCGGGTAAAGGGCTTGCGGGTGACCTGCACCACATCGCCCTGGGAGGTGATCCTGGGATAGGTGATGGAGGGAACCGTGAAGCTCATGTGCGCGCCCGAGCGCCAGAAATGACGTGCAAAATCGTGTGAAAAGAGCAGAGTGTAATGACGGCCCTCGCTCGCCAGCAGCGTCAAAGCCTGATCGGCGCCGGGCCAGATTGGTTGAACCTGGGACTGGAACCAGCGGCGGAACTCGAATCCGTTAAACTGAGCTTGATTGAGCAGCAGACGCAGTAATTCTTTGCGATTCATTTCACCAATCCTTCAACTAAGAATGAAAACCAGGGTTGAGCGCAGTGGGATGCGCAAAGACGCAGGCAAGAAGGCAGGCATTCCTGGTGCGTCTACTGTTAATGGTTAACGTCAAACGGGCGGGAGTTTCCTTTTTTGGAAGCAAGAAGGAGCGTCAGGGTTGAAGATAGGATCGATTCCAATACGCGGATTGGCATGGGTCGTTTTGTTGCTGGGAGCGGCCGGCCTGGGCTGGGCTTCCGAGGTGCATACCAATCCCTTGAACCGCGACCCTCTGGTCCGCGACGCCTTCGACCACTTCTACAACCTGGACTATCCCGGAGCCATCGAGCGCTTCGAGCGCTTTCATGCGGCCCATCCTGGCGATCCGCAGGGAACCGTGCTGCTGCTGGACGCTGTGCTGTTTCAGGAACTTTACCGGCAAGACTTGCTCGACACCACCTTCTATGCCAACGACGGCTTTCTCACCGGCCGCCACGCTACCCAGGAAGACCCCAAAACGCGGGATCGCATCCTGGCGCTGGCCGACGAGACCGTCCACGAGGCCGATTGGCGGCTCGGCAGAAATCCCAACGACGTGGACGCGCTTTATGCGCGGGGCTGGGCGCGCGCCCTCAAATGTACCTACGTTGCTATGGTCGAACGGGGCTATGGCAGCGGGTTCAGACTGGCCACCCAGGCCAAGGACGACCATGTGCGCGTGCTGCAACTCGACCCGGATTACATTGACGCCAAGCTGGTCGTGGGCGTTTATGACTACGTGGTCGGCGCGCTTCCCCTGCCCTTCAAGTTTCTGATCGGATTCATTGGCATCACCGGCTCAAAATCCAAAGGGCTGGAGATGCTGACCGACGACGGCAATCGCGGCATCGTCACCAACATCGAGGCGCGCACCACCATCGCGCTCTTCCTGCGCCGCGAGGCGCGCTACAAAGAGGCCATCGAAGTGGTGCGTGGCCTCAAGAGCCAATATCCCCGCGACTATCTCTTCTGCCTGGAAGAAGCCAACCTGCGCAAGGATGCCGGCGAAGGCATGGGCGCGGTGGCGGCGTACCGGGAGATTCTTGCCGCCAACGCCAAGCCCGGCTATTTTTATTCGGCGCGCATGGAACTCGCCTACTTTGGCCTGGGCGACGCCTTGCGCGGGCAGCGCCACTACGGCGAAGCCGCGCAAGCCTATGAGCAGGCGGCCTGGACTAAGAACGTGGGGCCGGAGCTCAAGATCCGCTCTTTGCTGGCAGCCGGAGAGTGCCGCGACCTGAATGGAGAACGGCAGTTGGCCATCAAGGACTATCAGGCCGCAATCGACAACGGCCCCAACACCTCCCGCGCCGACACCGCAAGAAAGCACCTGCGCAACGCCTATCGGGGGAACTGACCGCCCGCGGCTGTCCCGTTCCCACGCTCGAAAGATGGAACCGCCCTTGCCTGGTCTCCGTATCTCCAGACGAGTTCGGTTATCTGAAGGAGCGATCGATTATGGCACTCTATTGCAGTCGTTGCGGAACGGGGTTGCCTGAGACCGCGCGGTTCTGCTCGGTTTGTGGCGCTGTGGTTGCCGTGGGGCAGCCCGTGATGGGTAGTCCGCTGGTGCGGCCCTTGGTGGGACGCAGGCTGGCCGGGGTTTGCCTGGCCTTGGCGCAGGCCTATAACTGGGATGTAGCGTTGATTCGCGTTTTCACGGTGATCGGATTCTTCTTTTCCGGCGGGCTGGTCTTCGTGGCTTATCTGGCCGGCTGGGTTGGGATTCCCTCGGAGGAGTATCCTGCTGTTGTATGAACAGTACCTTTGAGGGCAACGGTGCGAAGCTGGGTTTTCGCGATACCGGGTCAGGGATGCCCGTGGTTTTTCTTCACCCCACGCCGCTCGATCGCGAATATTGGCGTCCGCTGATCGAGGATCTGGGCGGCATTCGCGCTATTGTTCCCGACTTGCGCGGACACGGCGTTTCTGAATTGGGTCTGGACCTTCCGGTCGGAGGCTTCGCGCTGGTTCCCGACGCACCGGTGCTGACCATGGCGCAACTGGCCGACGATGTTCTTGCCCTGATGGATCACCTTCAATTGCAGGATGCGGTCTTTGCCGGCTGCTCCATCGGCGGCTATGTGCTGCTTGAGTTGTGGCGCAAGGCGCCGCAGCGGATGCAGGGGCTGGTTTTTGTCTGCTCCAAACCGCAGCCGGATGCGGTGGAAAATCTGCAAAAGCGCGCCGCCAATATTGCCCAGGCGCGCGCCGGCGGAACTGCCGCGCTCTTCGCCGGAATGGCCCAGACTCTGATCGGTGCGACGGCCCGCGAGCGCCGCCCGGCAATCGTGGCCGAGTTGCAGGCGCGCATGACGCTGACGCCCGAAGCTGCCGTGGCCGTGCAGGCGGGCCTTGCCACACGGCCCGATTCGGTGCCCACTGTAGCCACCATCGACGCGCCCGTGCTGGCCATCGCCGGGGGCGAGGACCCGGGCGTGACGGCCAAAGAGATGGAGGTCTTCCGCGCCGCGCCCGGCGGATGCGAGTTTCACCTGCTGCCCGATGCAGGGCACTTTGCCGCCTACGAGCAGCCGCGCAAAGTGGCCGCCCTGCTGGCCGAGTGGCTTAAGCAACCGGAAGCCTGAGGAATCGGCTTCGCCGATCTGCCTACACTTCAAAGGAAAGCTGATTTGTAGCGAACAGCGGCGAAGCGGGCTTGGGTTCCGAGGCCAGATCGTATACCAGCCGCTCCAGCACCAGCCGCTTGTCAGGCGGAGAAGAGCGCAACTCCAGATCTGCGCGGGCCACCAGCCGTAACGCCCGCGTCAGCTCGCGGCGGCTCTTGTAGCGCCGGGCCTGGCGGATCAGATCGTCGGCGGCAAAGGGCGGCATGCGGAAGCCCTGCCATAGCGCCTGCCAGATGGCGCGCGAGTCGCGCACGTTCTTCTCCAGAATCACCAGCATCTGGCGGAAGGTGCGCGCTAGCATGTAAAGATGCCCGATGGCCGCGTCTTCGCCGGCTTCGGAGCTGTTCAGCAACCCATGCAGCAAAGCCAGGGCGCGCACACGGTCGCGGGCGCTGATGGCGTCGGTCAGTTCGTACAGCGAACGCTGCTTGGCCCCCAGCACCATGGTCTCCACGTCGCCAAGCGTAATGCGGCCGCGGCCCAGCGTATAGAGCAGCAGCTTTTCCAGCTCAGATGAGATCATCATCATATCCGCGCCCAGCGCATCCACAAGCTGGCGAACCGCGTCGGGGTCCATGCGCGCGCCGCCCTCCTGCGCTGTGGTTGCCGTCCAGCGCATGGCGTCGTCCTCATTCACGCGGGCCAGCTCCACCATGCCGCAGTGCGCGCCCAGGGTTTCGGTGAGCCGCTCGAAGCGGTTCTTGTCGTCCATCTCCATGCGCCGGATGTCGGAGGGAATACGCAGGAAGTCGGCCACAAACACCAACAGCGCCTGCGGGTTGGGCGAGCGGAAATAGCGGTCCAGCGCGGCAAACTCGTCCTTCTTGGCGCCGCGCGTATAAAGCTGCTTCACATTGCGGACAAAGATCACCTGGAAGGGCGCCATCAGCGAAGGCGTCTGCGCGCGGTCCAGCACCTCAAAGATCGAAGTCCCGGCCAGATCAAGTTCAGAGAGGCAATAGTCCCGCAGATCTGGCGGCACAAAGCCCTTGAGCACGGCCCTGCGGCAGCGGTCCAGCAGGAAAACCTCGTCGCCGGCCAGGACGTAACCGGGCCGCAGCTGCCCCCTGCCCGCGGCGGCAGCCTCGATCTCGGCCACAAAGCGGCCCACGGCGGCAAATCCCGCGCCCCAACGCGAGGCGCTCAACGGACGATTCTCCGAGGGGCCGATTCGCGGCAGATGGATGCAAGGATCATGCGCCTCCAGAATACCCTGCGCGGCGCGATGCGGCCAGCCCAAAGAACCCAAATAAGTGCATAACGTAGCCAGAATTACAGCACTTTTCAGGATTGCCCCGAAGGTTCTAAAACCCTTCTAGCCATCGGCCACAAGGTGTCCCGCGAACACGCGGCTGAGCCTCTCGACCGCCGCAGGTTCTCGTGAAAGACTTGCCCGGATTTCTCAATGCAATTCTTTGCCCATCGTCTCCCTCGCTGAAAGCCAGCTCAAAACCCCTCCAGCACATAGGCCGCCTCAGGCTCTGCCGCAACTGAAGAAACGATCTTAAGCGGCCTCTTCTGTAGGCAATTGGGGATTCGGGCGCGATGAGAACCTTGACCCGCCACACGGCCTTGGGCTTTCAATTGCCGGGCCGGTAGGGGATCTGAGACTGCGCTTGGGGGCGGCCAACAACAGACAAAAACACAAACCCCGCCGATGAGGCGGGGCTTATGCGGAATGTCAGCAAGGGTCGCTTAGCGCGCCCTTGCTGACATGGTCCAGGAGGAAGGAATTGACTACCGGCTCAACACACGACTACGAATGAAATGTCATGGTAGTCGGCTTGGCCTTGCGGAAGGCAACGAATGCCAGACCGAGAAGACCGGTGCCCAGCAGGATAAGGGACGAGGGCTCTGGGCTCTCCGTGATGATCAGAATACTCGCATTGCCTTCGTCGCCCTGTCCAATCGAGTCAGCTACCGCAAAGTATCCGTGGCCGCCGCTGGCTGTGCTGCCTTCAAGAGCCAACTCGAGAGGATCGGCTATGCCGGGGAGCAAGAAGTCCAGGCCATTGCCCGGGCCTGTCACCGGAGTGCTCGTCACGATAAAGAACTGGTTGCCGACGCCCGGCTCAAGCACGTCAGCTCCCGCGCCTGTGGTGGAGAACTGCAATGGCAATGGCGTTGCGTTTGCGAGCCAGCCATTGCTGACGCCAGGTCCTTCAACCACGCCTGTCGAGGGGAAACCGCCGACGTTGAACACTCCAGTTCCGCTATCGACGATCCAGCCGCCTGAGCCGTTGGAGTGGGCTTCGAGTGTGCCGGAGCCCGTAAGGGCACCGAATGGGGTTGTTCCGGACCCCACAAACGTGAAGCCGAAGATTGTGTCAGCCAAGGCAGCCGGTGTAATCGCAAGGGCCACTGCCAATGCGAGAAATCCAAATGTCAGTTTCTTCATACTTCCTCCTAAGAATCGCCCTGCGGGCATTTCGTCTGCTCACACCCTTTGCGAAGTGCCGGCCAAAGGGCAGGTTCTACGGTTCGGTCTTTCGTTGACTCGATCTTTGTTCTGCGTAATCCTGCTGAACGCGCAATGCGCGAAGCGCGAAGCGGAGAGTTGCTTCGGGACATTGCCCACCCTGCATTTGCGCATGACTCCCATGATTGCGAGGTAAAATGGGGATAAAAAGACTCGCGTATTTCGGGAGGTATACAGCGCCTCCGTCAATACGCCCCGATAGCGCACGCCCACTAATGTGCAAATGGCGTGCCAAACGCGAAACATTTAGATTCAGGCGCTTGCGCTGGTCCTAAAGTGGTAATGTGCAAAGTTTTGCGTGGCAATGTCCCTAAAGATTTCCTTTTTTTTGCCGAGGTACTTGCGCGATTGCGGAGGGAAAAAGGAGGCAAACGGCCTGAGTTCCCGGTGAGGTAAGTAACTAAATATTAACTATTTACCCACAGACCACCATTACCCGATCACAGGACATCATTCACGATTTCCGACCGCTTTTGAGGATCGCGCCGAAGCAGGAAAAGATAGAAGCCGTCGGTGGCAAAAGCGCCGGGGAGCAGGCGAAGCGCGCCGTCAGAGGTGAGGCAGCGCCTCAGATGTTCCGCGCCGGATGGGGTAAGGATGGCCCCAGCGAGCAGGGCCTGAATGCTGGACGCGAGCGAAATCTGGCGGACGTTGGGAGCTTGGGCGAGCGCCGCGGCTACAACCTGCTCATTTTCTTCGGGTTCCAGCGAGCAGGTGGAGTAAACGACGCGGCCGCCGGGGCGCACGGCGCGCAGGGCCGAAAGGAGAAGAGCGAGCTGGCGTTCGGCCTGGCGGGCGAAATCTTCGGGGCGGAGGCGATGGCGGATTTCGGGATTGCGGCCCAGGGTTCCGGTACCGCTGCACGGCGCGTCTACGAGGGCTAGGTCGAAGAAGGCGTCTTCCGCGAGGGTGGTTGCGTCGATGAGGCGGCATTCGACCCTGTCGCCGAGCGGGACCAGCCGCCGGCGCAATGGCTCAAAGCGCTGGGGACTGGACTCGCAGGCCAGGATGCGGGCCTGGGGGTTGCGCTCGGCGAGGATGAGGGTCTTGTTGCCGGGGGCGGCGCAGGCATCTACTATGCTTTTTGCGTCTTGGTTGGGATTCCCGGAGCCAGCGCTGGCTAATTCGGCGATCAACTGCGAGCCTTCATCCTGCGGACGCAAGCGGCCTTCGCGAAAGGCTGCGCTGGCGGTCACGTCGCCATAGACAACTGTGCGGGCGGCGGTGAGCAGTTCGCCGGGGTGGAGTTCGATGCCAACTGCGGCGAGCTCGTCCGCTACCGAGGGGTCTTGAAGACGGATCGTCAGACCGGGCTGGATTTGGCCGTGGCGGCAGAGGGCGCGTGCTGTTTCGATGCCGTAAGAGGCGGCCCAGCGCTCGACCATCCAGGCGGGATGAGCCTGGGCCAGAGCCAGCTCGACGGCGGATTCCTCGGGATACGCGGCATTCGCAGCTTTGGCGAGTTTGCGCAAGACGGCGTTGACCATTCCTGAAGCGAAGCGATGGCCGGCTTGCTTGGCGAGTTCGACGCTCTCGTCGATGGCGGCGCGGGCGGGAATGCGGTCCATGCGCAGAATCTGGAATGCGCCGAGGCGCAGGGCGACCAGGACTTCCGGCTCGAGTTTTCCTTTGGGCCGGGAGAGCAAGGCTTGCATTTGATGGTCGAGGCGAATCTGCCAGCGAAGCACGCCCAGAACCAGCGCCGTGGCCAGGTGGCGATCGGAGGCGGAGAGCGTGTTGACGGCTTTGCCGCGGAGCAGGTCGTCAGAATGCGAATTGCCGCGCTCGACGGCCATCAGGACGTCGAACGCGGCCTTGCGGGCCGGTGAAAGCGCGGTGAGGCGATTCTTGGGCGCGGACTTGCCCGCGCTGGATTTTTTGGGAGCGGTCATGGGTTTGGAGACCCGAGCCGCGATCCGGAGACGAGCGGGTTTCCGCGCAGGAATTCGGCGGCTGGGAGGCGCTTCTTGCCTTCGAGTTGCAGTTCGAGCAGCTCGATCCAGGTGCTTCCGGCGCATCGGACGAAGATGCGGTGGTTGTCGATTTGGAGCTGGCCGGGTGCCGGTGGTCCTGCTTCGACGCTGTCCGGCGCCGCTGCGACCGCCATGCGGTGAACGATCAGCTTTTTGCCGTCGAGGGTGGTGAAGGCGCCGGGCCAGGGCTGGAATCCGCGCCAGCGGTTGTAGAGCTCATGCGCCGTGTGGCTGGCAAAAGCCATGCGGCCGTCTTCGCGGTCGAGGAGCGGGGCGAATGTGGCTCCCGCGTGGTTCTGCGGCTGGGGGCGCAGGGTTCCGGCGGCGAGGCCAGCGAGGGTTTCAACCATCAGCGGCGCGCCGGCCGTGGCGAGGATGTCGAAGAGGTCCACGGCGGTCTGGGCGGGGCCGATTTCTACTGTCTGCTGGAGGAGGATGGGGCCGGTGTCGAGGCCCTCTTCAAGGAGCATGGTGGTGTTGCCGGTGAAGGCGTCGCCATTGGCTACGGCCCACTGGATGGGCGCCGCGCCACGGTACTTTGGCAGCAAAGAGCCGTGCAGGTTGATGCAGCCGAGCCGGGGCAAAGCGAGCATCCACGGGGGGATGATGCGGCCGTAGGCTACGACGACGATCGCGTCGGGGGCGATGGCCTCAAGCTGGGCACGGAACTCGGCGTTGTTGCGGATTTTTTCAGGCTGAGTGACGGCGAGGCCGGCGGATATCGCGGCTTGCTTGACCGGCGGGGCGTTGAGCTGCTGGCTGCGGCCTACGGGGCGGTCTGGCTGCGATACGATGAGCGGGATTTCATAGCCCGCCGCGAGCAATGCTTGGAGGGTGGGGACGGCGAAGCTGGGTGTGCCGCAGAAGACGAGTTTCATTGGGATTCTTATGACGGTCACCGGTCGAGATTTGTATTCCCACCCTAGCCGCAAAAACAAAAACGCGACGAGGGTGGGGCACCCGCCGTTGGTGGCAAATCTACCACTTGCCTTCACGCTGCAGCTTGCGGATCTTGCGCAGATTGAGGTCGCGCTTGAGGGCGCTCATGCGAAAGATGAACAACATGCCGTCGAGATGGTCGATCTCATGTTGCATGCAGCGCGAGAGCAGTTCTTCGCCATCCATCTCGAACCATTTGCCATGCTCGTCCTGGGCGCGAATGCGGACCTTGGCGGCGCGGACGACCTTCTCGCGAATATCGGGGAAGCTGAGGCAGCCTTCCTCCTCATAGAGCTTGCCCTCGCGGAAGATGATTTCAGGATTGATGAGGACCAGCTTGCCCTTTGGGTCTTTGCCCTGGCTAAGGTCGATGGTGGTGAGGCGCTTCGAGACGCCCACCTGCGGCGCGGCCAGCCCGACGCCTTGATTGGCATAGGTGGTCTCAAACATGTCAGCCACCAGTTTGCGCAGCTCGTCGTTGAATTCGGTGACGGGTTCGCCGGGCTGGGAGAGCACGGGTTCCGGATATTTGACGATCTTGAGGATCATAGTGTCTTCTTCGGATTTGATATGTTCAGTGATCAGCTTTCCTTGCCCCAGTGCTTCGACAGGATCAGGGCAGCCAGGAAGACTCGAGCGCCCTGTGAGTCCTTTTCGGCGTTCCAGTCCCGAAATGCGGCACCGGCATCTGCCAAACATTCCTGGGCCCAGCGAAGGTTGATCTCACCGGTAGCGTCGAGCACATCGTAATCCGCGATGTAGCGCGCTTCCTGCAAATCCACAAAACTTTGGGCGACATTTGCCAATCTGGGAGAGACGTGTCCGGTGAAGCCAATGTCTTTCGGGAGATTCGACGGGCTTTTCCCCTGTGTGAGGAAATTTCTCGCCGCCGTGGCCATCTGGCTGTGCGCGAGAGCGCGTTGGGTTCTGCCACGAAGTCCAATCGGTGAATCGGGGCTCACCTGCTCAGCAACAGAAGAGGCAAGCAGGTGGAAGAGTGCGTAGTAGGCAGCAGAGACAGCTCTTCGCATGTGGATCTCTGAAGGGGACCCGCTCAAGAGTTCCTGGGAATGTGCGAGCAAATCGTCAGCTAGCGGCACTTAGGAGACTCCGCTCTTCTTTCGTGGTGAATTGAATCCATGACTCAGGGTCGAGGACCGCGCGAAGTCTGTCGCGCAACTTCTTGTAAAACGCAATCCTGGAATCCGCGCGATCAAGCGACGGAAGCACATTAGGATTGGCAAAAAAACTGACAATTACAGATGGGCTTCCGTCGCGCATCTCGCCGGAGGAGATTTCAAATTTAAGCGACCCGGCATTCGGCCCCTCATGCAGCTTCTGTAAATCCCCTGGCCAGGGAACGCACTCGGGAAGTAACTGGGGAATTACCTTCCGGATTCGCTCCTCATCCGAATAGACAAGCCATGGATAGATTACGTCATCCAATTCCAGCCCGGAAAAAGCCGAGGCGAGACGGTAGTGATATTGACTGTCAGCGCCTACAAAAATCTGCTTGATCTCGAACTCGCCGCTATAGCCGATGACCGCAACATGATCGCCCTTTGACGGTTCGAAATACAGTTTCATCGCCGCCTCCTCAATTCAGTGTACCCCGAATTGAATCTCAGTTAAAACGCCCGTATCTGTTCGATGTAACCATCAAAATTTCGTTTCATTTCCAATACCGAGTCGCCGCCAAATTTGCGCTGGGCCAAGTCGGCGATGGTAAGAGCAACCATGGATTCCGCGGCCACGCCTGCGGCGGGAACCACGCAAATGTCGCTGCGTTCGTAGCTTGCGCTGGTTGCCTCGCGGGTGTCAAAGCGCACCGATTCCAAGGGGCGGCGGAGAGTGGAGATGGGCTTGAGGTAGCCGCGGACCACAATGTCTTCGCCATTGGAGACACCGCCCTCAATGCCGCCGGCATTGTTCTGTGGACGGGTGAAGCGGGTAGGATTGCCGTTGGGCTGCGCGGCGTAATGGATGGGATCGTGAACGACGGAGCCGAAGGACTCGGCAGCCGTCACGCCGCGGCCGATTTCGACCGCTTTCACGGCTTGCAGGCTCATGACCGACCAGGCAAGCAGGCCATCGAGCCGCTCATCCCAATTGGCGTAGGTGCCCAGGCCGGCGGGCGCGCCGTGGACGACCACTTCAAAAACGCCGCCAACGGTGTCGCCGGTGCGCGAGACATGCTCGACTTCTTCCTTCATGCGGGCTTCGGTGGCGGCATCGACACAACTGAGCTGGATTTCGTCTTTTGCCGCGACGGCGGCGATCTCGTCCCACGCAGCCGCTCGGTCAAGCTCAACTTTGCCCACGCGGATGACATGGCTGGCGATCTCGATGCCCAGGGTGCGAAGAAACAGCTTGGCCAGGGCTCCGGCTGCCACGCGCCCGGTAGACTCGCGGGCCGAGGCGCGCTCCAGCACGTAGCGGGCATCGGGAAAGTTGTATTTGAGCGCACCTGCCAGATCGGCGTGGCCGGGACGCGGCGAGGCGACCGCCTGATGCTTGGCCGGGTCGCCCGCTCCTACGGGCAGCTTTTCTTCCCAGTTCTTCCAGTCGCGGTTCACGATCTCGATGGCGATGGGCGAGCCGATGGTCTTGCCGTGGCGCACGCCGCTGAGGATGTGGGCCTTGTCGGTTTCAATCTTCATACGGCCGCCGCGGCCATAGCCCTGCTGGCGACGCCATAGCTCGCGGTTGACGAATTCGAGGTCGACGGGGACGCCGGCGGGGAGTCCGGAGATGAGGGCGATGAGCGCTTCCCCGTGGGACTCGCCTGCAGTTGAGAATCGGATCATAGCTACTTGATTGTAACGGGAAGATGAACGAGGGAACAGGGATCAGCCGCGTCAGCTTTACGACAATTTGCCGAGCGGCGGCTTTCAGGCGAAGGAACTGCTCAGGGCGCGGAGTTCCGCAGCGGGAAGAAGCGCGGTATCGGCAACGGATTGATCAGGCAACGGGAGTCCGGTCAGTTCGCCGGGACCGGCCTCAAGGAATGCGTCGAAGAGGATGGAATAGAGAGCTTGGCGGCCAGCCATCTTTTCATTACGCTCGCGCAGAAAATCGAAGCGGAAGGGCGAAAATGGCTCCAGCTCGGCCAGAAATGCCGGTGAAAAGAAAGCCTGGGCATCGGCCACGGCCATAAGGATCAGCGAGCGCCAGCTCATGCGCAGCAGCCCCTTAAGCAGGCCAGTGCCGTTGGGCAAACGGTCCATGCTGTCCGCGACGCACTGGCTGAAGTTGAGCAATTGCAGGATCAGGCTGTCGAGCGGTTCGCCTTGAGCGGCGGCGCGGGTGAAAAGAGTGACCGATCCACGCCGCAGATCCTCGCCCACATCCTGCAAATCGTCTCCCAATTGCAGCAGCACGCCCCATTCGAAGGCGAATTGGGCTTCTTCTGGCGTGAGCCAGGGCTTGACGAGGCAGGCATTGGCGAGGACCGAGGTTCCGCCTTTGGCGCAACTGATGCGCAAGACCTCGGAGTCAACGAGCGGGCGATCGGAGCGGAGACCCTTGTCCAGTTGCGGCAGACTATCCTCCTGGGCGCGATGGATGGCCAACAGGCAGTCGAAGACCTGCGGGTAACGGAGGCGCGGATATTGCTCCTCGATCAACCGAACCATGGTCCAGACGGCCACTTCGCGGGGGTTGCGGGCGGAAAGAGAGAGGCCGCACAGGCGCTGGCGGAATCGCCCGCTGAAGCGCAGCTTCTGAGCGCTGGACAAGCCGGATTGGTCGAGGCAGTTGTCGCTGTAAGGGTAAAGCAAACTGTAGGCGAGGATCGATGCAGTCAGTTCCATGGGCTGGCCGAGCAGAGCCTGCAAACCGCAAGCGGTCCAGGCATTGCGGAGGGCCTGGATGATGTCAGCCATGCTCAGGGTTGGGTCGAAGCTACGCGCCCAGCGGGCAAGTTGCGTGCCTACCGGCAAAAAGCTGCCGGTGAGAAGCTGTACTGCCTGCGCGTCGAGGTCGAGTGCGATAGACGCAAAACGTGGAAATGCATCCACGACCCGCTGCCGCGCCAGAAGGCGTTCACTTCGAGTGCGGGGAGCCCTGCGCGCCTCTCGCTCAAAGGCGCGCAGGGCTTGGTCGTAGGCAGTCTCGCGCTTGCGCTGTTCTTTCTGGCTGTAGCGTGGACTAGCTGGGAGGAGGCACCCAGCGCAGCCCTTCCACGCCGTGGCGGCCTGCGCGCCTTGCGTCTCGATCCACGACCAACTGTAGCGGTGTTCCATGCTGAAGAGGGTTACGAAAGTCTGCGTCCAAGGGTTCCATGCGAAATCTTGAACTAGGACTTCTATTCCGGCCTGGGCGGGCAAGAGAGGGCGCCTGGCCTGATAATGTTCTATGCCGATGCCGGGAGGAGCGGAACAATGGAGCTGAAGTATTTTGTAGTGGATGTTTTTACCGATACGGTTCTGAAAGGCAACCCGCTGGCGGTGGTGATGAACACATGCGGCCTGGCAGCCGAGCGAATGCAGCAGATTGCGCTGGAGTTCAACCTGTCTGAAACGACGTTTGTGGAGCGGCGGCCGGCCGCGGCAGAACAGGCCGAGGGTGTGCGGGTGCGCATCTTTACCACGCAGGAGGAACTGGATTTTGCCGGGCATCCGACGCTGGGGACTGCCAGTGTGCTCAAAATGTTCGCGCCCGAGGCATTCCAGGGGGACACGGTGATGCTGGCCCTCAATGTGGGGCCGGTTCCGGTTCGGTTTACCGGGGAAGGCTTGTTTGGCGAAATGACGCAGCGCGATCCGGAGTTTGGCGCGGAGCTTGACCCCAGGGAGGTGGCGCGTCTGGCCGGGCTGGACCTGGACGACCTTGACCCCAGCCTGCCGCCGCAGGTGGTTTCCACGGGAACGGCGTTCGCGATTGTTGCCTTGCGTTCGCATGAGGCCTTGTCGCGGCTCAATGTGAGCCGGCAGGAGGCCACGCAATGGCTTCGGGAGCGCGGGGCTCGATGGTTTTACGTGCTGGGGCCGGTGGGCGGCAAGGAATCAGCGTGGCGGGCGCGGATGCAGTTCAGCGGAGGCGAGGATCCGGCCACCGGATCGGCCGCTGGATGCGCGATCGGCTACCTGGTTAGGCGAGGAGCTGTGGCGCCGGGCGAACGAATCTGTCTGCGCCAGGGAGTGGAGATCGGTCGGTCGAGCGAGCTTTATCTGTCCGCGCAATTGGGGAGCAGTTCTGCACAGGGGCAACCGGCGAAGGTAGCTGGCGTGCATGTTGCGGGTAGCACCGTTTTCGCAGCAAAAGGGCGGCTTTTCCTGCCGTGATGCACATGCTTTCAACAGGCATTCATGGTTGCAAGTGATGGGAAGTGTTAAACCTTAGCCAATTCTGAGTGTTTCACGGGGATTTTCAGGTTGGGTTTCGCTTACCTTTCTCTCTTCCCAAGGTCCAAAAAGCCTCGTACTCTTGGCTTTCATTGAAACAAGTTAACCGGCGCCTTTGCCGGTCTTGACCTCTGGTCATTGACACGAACCGATCGCGAACGAAGGTTAGTCCTCCTGTGCAGCGATTGCCCTCGAGGCCGCCTTGCGTGAACGCCGCACCCCTTTGTACTCCGGCATTTCACGCAGAGCAGCTCGAGTTGCACGGTCAACCAGGAAACGGCAGCCTGTCCCGCGATCGCCTGCCTTGGAAACCATTCACGCTAGCCAGCCGCCAGAGCGGGCGCGGGTGAAGTGTTGCTAAACGGGCGGGCAAGAAAAACCGAAAGAAGGAGCTATTCCCCTATCATGCGGCCGAAGAAGATTATTCTCTGCGTAGACGACAATGAACAGGAGCTTTCCGTACTCAAGTTCATGCTGGCAACCAACGGATACCGGGTCGTGTCAGCCACGAGCGGGCAGGAGGCGATCGGCCTATTTGCCGGGATCCAAGTGGATCTGGTGCTGGCCGACTTTGCCATGCCCCATATGAATGGCGGTCAACTCATGGACCGGCTGAAGCAGATCGCGCCGCACATTCCCATGATTCTGCTGGGCGACCCGCAGCGGATTGGCGGCGAGATGCACGCGGCCGATGCGGTGATGACCAAGAGAAACTGCTCGGCGCAGGAGCTTCTGGAACGCATCAAGGTGATGAGCGCGCGCAAACGCGGCCCGCGCAAGGGCAGTGTGCGGATGGCGCCCGTGACCGAGCTGGCGGTGGCTTCGTAAAAGCAGGGAATAGGAAGTAGGGAACAGGGAACCGGACAGCCGTCAGTCAGCGGATTTTAAATCTCTGAATTCTGTAAAATCCGATCGTTTGAAATCGATCGCTTTCCCCGGTCTGGCTGCGACTTTCTGTTCCATTTTTTCCGGATCCCGCACCCTGCCCTTGACGACTTGACGCGGCAATAGGCATACTCGCCACTTGTACTAAGTCTGGAGTGCTTTTCCTCCGGCCAGCGAGAGTTGGCTTTTTATGGATCTGGTTTTGCTTCGTCTTCTTTTTGTGGCCCTTCTAGCCGGGGTCTGTTATTTCCTTCATCCATTTGGCTTGACAGGATGGATGAGTGCGGGCGTGGGCGCCCTGGCGGCCTGCGCGGTGATTGTCTTTGAGTTTCGAGTTCGGGCGTTGAGCCTGCGCAGGCTGATTGGCGCGGTGACGGGCAGCGTGCTGGGGATATTCGGCGCGGCTTTATTCTGCCTGGTGCTGCGCAGCGCGCCGTTCCAGGGCGGAACCTCGGCGGTGCTGCAGATCTTCGTGCTACTGCTGATGACCTATGTGGGGCTGCTGGTGGGAGCCAACAAAGGCGACCTTTTGAATCCGGCGGCGCTGGGGACGGTTTTTAACACCGACCGGCCCACCCGGCGGAGCGCCAAGGTGCTGGATACCAGCGTGATCATCGACGGGCGGATCGCCGACATAGCCGAGGCCGGATTCATCGACGGCGTGATGGTGGTGCCGGAGTTCGTGTTGCGCGAGTTGCAGACAGTGGCCGACTCAACCGACGGTTCAAAGCGCCAGCGGGGACGGCGTGGGCTGGATATGCTGCAACGGATGCAATCGAACGCCGGCATTCAGGTGCAGATTGTGCCCGACGATTTTCCCTCGATCCACGAGGTGGACTTGAAGCTGCTGGAACTGGCCAAGAAATGGGAGGCCAAGGTGGTGACCAACGACTTCAACCTGAACAAGGTGGCCCACCTGCACCATGTGGACGTGCTGAATATCAACGACCTGGCCAACGCGCTGAAGCCGGTTGTGCTGCCCGGCGAAAAAATGCATGTGCTCATCCTGAAAGAAGGCAAGGAGTACAACCAGGGGGTTGGCTACCTGGACGATGGGACGATGGTTGTGGTGGACCATGCGCGCCGATTGATCGGCAAGGCGGTGGAGATTTCAGTCACCAGCGTTCTACAGACGGCCAGCGGGAAGATGATCTTCGGCAAGGTGGACGAGAATGGAAAGAGCACTGAGCCGGGACGTCCGGGGCCGGTGGAGATGCTGCCGCGATAAGCGGGATTGCGCAGAGCTGTGGCGGCGCGGGCGCCAGGACGCGATGAGCGGGCAGGAAACTCACCGTTTCCTGCAAATTAGCTCACCATTGCCGATGGGGACGATCAGCGCGTCAAGCCTGTCGTCCTGGAGCGCCCGCTCGAGCATGGGCCGCAAGGCTGCCACGTGATTGATGGCGTTGTCTGCCACAAGAATGCCGCCGGACCTCATGCGGGGAACCAGCAACTCATAACAAGGGGCGTAGATTTCCTTCTCGGCGTCGAGAAAGCAAAATCCGATGTCGTCCAGCGCAGGTAGGCAATCGAGTGCGTTCCCATGAACCAACTCGACCACATCCCAAACGCCTGCGGAGTCGAAAGTTTGCCTGGCCAGGCCGGCCTTCTCTGGCAATATTTCGTAGGTCGTGATTCTTTTGCCGGAGGCGCGGCAAGCCAGGGCCAGCCATAGCGTGGAGTAACCCGCACTGGTTCCAATCTCGATGGAACGGCCGGGGGGCGCCGCTGCCGCCAGAAGAGCGATGAACTTTCCCACTTCCGCGGGAATCTGGCGCAGCCGGCTCAGACGGGGCGTTCCGTCCGTGCGATCGCGCGAGTCGATCTGCTCCAACTCGCGCATACGTTCCAATATGGCCTGTGGTATCTGCTGAAACATCTCTGCGCCTTTCGTTGGGAACACGAATGAAATCTTGTGCAGTGAGCACCTTGCCGGTTACGCCGGATTCCGGAGTGCGGTCAGCCAGCGTTTCACATCTGGCCACTCCCCAGCAACGATCGAAAAACGCGCCGAATCGCGGGGGATGAAGTCGGCAGCCATCCGGTGCGCGCGAAGTATGCCTTCGAATTTTCCGCCGATCCGCTCGATGGCGGCGCGGGATCGCAGATTGCGAGAATCGGTATGCAGGCAGACACGGAGCGCCTGCCACGTCTCGAAGGCATGGGTCAACATAAGGAATTTCGCCTCGGTGTTGACTGGGGTGCGTATGGCCGAGCTGGTTAGCCAGGTGTAGCCGATCTCGCAGGCGTCGGGGTGTGGGCGGCCGTGGCGCGGATGGCTCCGCGGCCATGACCATCGCTCCAGATTGAAGAAGCGAGTGGATCCGACGACGATGCCGTCCTGGATGCGAACAATGGCAAAGGGCACGGCGGTACCGGCGTCCCGCCACGACAAAGCGGTGTCAATATAGCCGATAACCTCGGGAATGCCCTGCGGCACGGGGCTCCATTGGTACAGGGAGGGGTCGTCTCCCGAGGCCGCCGCCAGGCCGCCGGCGTGGGAGCGGTCGAGCGGTTCGAGACGAACGTGCTTGCCTGTCAACTGTAAGCGTTCCGTGTTCATGGCTCCCTGAATAGGTTGTTCTTTGAGATGGCGGACAGCTAACTAGCGGCTGCTTCGCTCCATCGTGCTTTCAGCAGGTCCAGGTCAGTATTTGGGCACTCGCGGGTCGATCTCTTCGCTCCAGGCGAGGATGCCGCCGGCCAGGTTGACTACGCGCGGGTAGCCGGCCTGCTTGAGGAACTCGGCGATGCGCTGGCTGCGGACGCCCGAGCGGCAGTGGACAATGACTTCGCGGTCGCGGTCGATCTCGGCCAGGCGGGCAGGCACATCGTTCTGGGGAATGAGTTTCCCCCCGATATTGGCGATCTGGTACTCATAGGGCTCGCGGACATCGACGATGTAGACATCCTCGCCAGCGTCGATGCGGCGCTTGAGTTCTTTCACGGTGAGCTGGGGAATTCCGTTGGTCACTGTTTCTCCTCGGGGTTTTGGGGATGATGGGTGTCGATCGGGGAACGGAAGCTCTGTGGGCCGCGGGGCGCGCGACCGGCGGGGTCTCGGAGTTCGCTCCTTCCAAGTAGCCCAAGAAATCATTCTAATGGAAAACGATCCGGTGTCTTCCTTGGCCTTTGCTCAAACCACGAGCAGCTCGGGCCGCCGGGGCCGCTGGTGAAATAGCCGGGATTGACTTGAACCTCCCAAGGCGGAACCAGGCGTTACTTGGCATTCTTATCAGGTTCGGCAGGTTTGGCCGCGGGCTTGGCCGCGGGCGACGCAGGGGGCTTCGGCTTCCAGTAGTCGGGAACGGCCTTGATCCAGTCCTCGGTCACATAGCTCTGAGCGGGGTTGACGGAGTAGAGCTCATAGCGGTCGGAGTCGATGGCCGCGGCGCGGAGCTCGCGCATCTTCTTCCCATCCTCGTCGGTCAAGGCCTCGTTGTACCAGGGCTCATCCGCGAAGCTCTGGTCGATAGCGGCCATGGAATTGTCGCCGACGAGGAAGACATAGGAGCCAAGCTGGTCGCCGTACTCCAGGCGGTATGCCTCCCAATGATCGCTGCTTCCCGCTTTGCCGGCGGCAGCCATCCACAACTTCACAAGCTCCTCGAATTCCTTCTCGTGCCCGGGACGAACGTGGACGATGTTGGTTTCGAGATAGCGGATATACGGCGTGGGTGTCTTGGGGTGGTAGCTCAGACCGGGAACATAGCTGAGGATCAACTGCCTGGTGTCCTCAAGCAGTTCGCCGTCCGCCACGTTGAGCCGCTCGAACTCCGCCCCGATGGCCGGGTTGTCGAAAACCTTGTTGGCCTTTTGCAGTTCGTCAAAGGAGTCAAATTGCGACAAATAGATGGCGCGCGCCTTGCCGGACATGGAGTTGAAGGCGACATAGTGAATGGGAAACTTGGCCTTGGCCATGGCCTGGGCGAAGGCGCCCTCGGTCTTGTCGTGCGCCAAGCCGCCCTTGCCGGGCTTGGTGTATTCCACGGTGACCTGCAAGTACTTGGGAACCGGGGCGGTTCCTGCCGAAGGTTCCTGGGCCGCGGCCAGCGAGCTGCCGGAAACCGCCAGAGACAGTCCCAACAGAATGGGCTTGATCTTACTCATATACACGATCCTCCTTGATTCGCTCCGATATTGCGCGTCGAGGAAATGGAAACCGGGAAGAGCGAACGCTGACGAACTGCCCGATTATGCTGTTCGGAATACAATTGTGTAAAGGACGATCTCCAATTCATTAGGGAAATCCGCCGGGGACTGGAAATTCGGTTCAGCGACTGCGAACCACAGGTAGGGTTAGCAAAACGACAAAGACGCATGTTCTGCATTGCGGGACGTTCGATACGGAAGCGCGATAACATAACCGGACCAGGGCCGAAAACAGGGTAGTTCGGAGGTAACCCGAGCCGGTACGAAATGCGTCCATCACGACAAGCACGTCGAATGAGGAGAATTGGCCTCAACCTCACGAATGGGATCGCGGGCCTCTATTGCATATCCTTCACGTCATCGTCAGTCTCTCTCCGGCGGATGGCGGCCCCCCGAGGGCTGTGCGCCAACTTGCGGCAGCCTATATAGCAATCGGCAATAGCGTAGAGATCGCTTGCCTGGACAATCCAGACGCAATCTTCCTTACAGACGTACCTTGCCCGGTACATGCTCTCGGCCCGTCTTGTCTGGGCCGGTACGGGCTCTCTCTCCGGCTGTGGCGCTGGCTCAATCGCAATGCTTCCCGCTTCGACGGCATCGTCATCAACGGGATATGGACATTCCCCAATCTTGCCGTATGGTTCGCTGCCCGCCGCGCTCGCAAGCCTTACGGAGTTTTTGTCCATGGCGCACTCGATCCCTGGTTTAACCGGAAGTATCCGCTGAAGCACGTAAAAAAGTTGCTGTACTGGCCTTTGCAGCACACCGTTCTCCGCAAGGCGCAGGCAGTTTTCTTTGTGACCGGAAAGGAGCAGGATCTGGCGAAGACCAGCTTCAGTCCGAGCCGGTGGAACAGCGTCGTTGTTCCGTATGGGATCAACGATCCGGAGATGTACGAAACAAGTTCCGAACCGGGCAATGCGGATGGAGCGACAAGGGCGGGGACTCCCGCGGAACAGGTAGAGGCGTTTTACCGCAGGCTGCCTGAGCTGCGAGAACGCCGCTTTCTGCTTTTCCTCGGCAGGATTCACGAGAAGAAGGGCTGTGATCTGCTGCTGCGGGCAATTGCGAAGACAGCGTCCTCGGTTCCACAAGTGGACCTGGTGATTGCCGGGCCAGACAAGGCGGGAATGCAGGCCAGGCTGCAGCGCCTGGCCGAGAAGCTTGGCATTGCCACTAGAGTGCACTGGCTTGGCTTGATTGGCGGCGACCTGAAATGGGGAGCGTTCCGGGCCTGCGAAGCTTTTGTGCTGCCATCGCACCAGGAAAACTTCGGTATTGCGGTGGTCGAAGCCCTGGCCATGGGACGCCCGGTGCTGATCAGCAATCAGGTGAATATCTTTGCGGATATCGAGCGCGACGGCGCGGGCCTCATTGAAGACGATACGCTCGAAGGCACGGAGCGCCTGCTGCGCAACTGGTTCAAGTTGTCCGCGGCGGAACGCGATGCCATGAGCTCCCGCGCCCGGGCAAGTTTTCTCCGGCGTTTCGCCATCGGTAGTGCGGCGGCTGTGATCGGCAGGCAACTCGCTTCTACGCATCTTGGGTCAAAACCGGTTCCGCGTCAATCCCCGCAAATCGCGGAGTCGCACCACCGGGACGCGTTTGTCCTCGGGAGATCCACGCTCGGTAACTCCTCCGAAACCGAATCTTGAGGATGCCTGTCGAAGCGCCTTACGCAGATTGCAATCCTGCTCAAACACGATAGGCGTTGTTTTCTTCGGGGTGAATGCTCTCAACGTTGACATGAATTGCTTGCAGCTTATGACCGCGGGCGATCGGGTCAAGCCGGAACGGAGGAGCATGGCCTCTGCGCCGAGGAAAGGTGTGAGCGGAATTGTCTTGCGCGGAGCGTGTTCCCGCTGGGAATTGCGGCGCGTGCTCCGGTTATGCGAGATTGAAGAAGGGAAACGATTCCCACGGCAGAAGTTTCAATATTCTCTCAGACTGGAAGCGACCATGGCCCGAAAATCCCGCAATCCGAACTTCGATGAGACGCTGAATATCCTGCGCGCGCATGGATTTCAAGTGGAACCCTTTGCCGGAATCGCGGGCGGGGTGCTGGTAAGCAAGCATGGGGCAGCGGCCGTGCTGGTGGCCACAGAAGGCAAAGAAGCCGAGACGTCGGGAGCGGCGCTGGCCACGCGGCCAGGGGCGCTCGTCGAGGGCCAGGTAGCGCGGTTGGTCGACCGTGGTTACCAGAAGTTCATTAAGACCGCCCAATTTGAGCTGCCTGCGTCGGCCCGTCAATTGCAGGCGATTCACCTGTTCAGCGAGGAGCTGAGCCAATTGACCGGCGGGATCAGCCTGTACAACGAGTCGCTGGGCACGACCAGCGACTTGTATGAATACGACCGATTGCAGGGCCGGGAAGCCTTGGAACCTGCTGCCGCGCGCCCCTGGGAGCCGACCGCGGGGCACTGAGTTTTGGACGGAGCGGTCGATGGACGAGGGAGCGGCGGGAGCATGCCCGACGGCGCATGGAGTGGAACGCCGGATCATGCCCCGGTGCGCTCTGGACGAGGAAGCTGCGCTCCTGCTGGTGGGCCGCGGCGCGCGCCTGCAATGCCGCATAGTTGAACTCAGCATGACCGGCTGCCGCATGTCCACCAGGGAACGTCTGCCGTCAGCCGGGGAATTACGCGTCGAAGCGTCATTCAGGGCACGCGGCATTGCCTTCCGATTCGGCGGCGTCATCGAGTGGATGGATGGTTCGGGCTTGATCGGAATCCGGTTTGTCGAGCTGATTCCCCGGCGCCGCGACGAGCTCATCGAGGTGCTCCGCGAACTGGAGGCGGAGATCGCCGCCAAAGCCGAACAGGAAGCCGCCGAAAAGCGAGCCGCCGAAGAGCAAGCCAGGGAATTGGCCGAGAAGCTGGCGGCGGCGCCGGCCAGCGAAATTCCCTTTTTAGAGCGGCTGTGGGCTACGCCCGTTGAAGTCCAGCCGAAGCGGGAACCCGCACCGGCCGCGGAGCATCAACCGGCAAAACCCGCCGCGGAAATCGCTTCACCGCCCACTGCCCGCTCCGCTCCGCCGCCCATTGTGGACGCCGCCCCCCAGACCTTCAGCTCCCAGCCAACCCAGGGGCAGAAGCAATGGGCAGAACCGTCCAGCCAACGGCCCGCAAGGCCGGCCAAGCGTGAGCGCCGCGTTCAGTCCCGGCACGAGGTGGATACCACCGCCGATATCTTGCTCATCAATGTCGGGTCCAGGCTGAGCGGGCGCATTCAGGATCTGAGCATCGGCGGCTGCCGCGTCCGCACCGACGAGCGATTTCCGGTGGGCATCTATACCCGCGTGGAAACGGAGTTTCGTCTCGAGGGGCTTCCCTTCCGGCTCGGCGGAGTGATCCAGGCTGTCCATGATCGCGACCGTCGGCTGGTGGGCATTCGCTTCCTCGACACGAGCACCCGCAAGCGAGAGCAGTTGGAGCAGTTGATCGAGGAAATCGAGGAGTTGCAAAAGAAGGAAAGCCTGGCAAAACCGGTAGAGCCGATCCAAGCGGCGCTTGAAGGCTCGGAAGCTGAGAACACTCCTCCCGCTCAGGCTGCCTCGTAACCGCGACGGCCTTGGTCCTTACATTTTCAAGCCGCGTTGCGAAGCGCATTCCCGCCCTTCCCTCCGAGATTTGACGGATTCAGTTTCGGCGTCTTGCAATTATCTCCAAGCGGTGTGCAAAATTGAACAGATATCGCCCTTCCCTCGGTGCAATCCTATGGGAGAATGCGGCGGTGACTGTGCCGCCGATTGGCACTACGAAAGTGCTCGATTGAAAGGCACGTTCCGGCGCGCAGGGTTTCGAAAGCTGTCGATGAACTCCCATTCATCGCCTAAACTCCAACTTTGACCGGATGGCTGTGCGGTTGCGCAGCCATCCGCGATGTTTCGCGCGGAGACACATCCGGAAGGAGGCTATCTCGATGGTTGCACTTGAAAAACCGCCTTTCGATGTAGCGGCCTTTCTAGCAAGCACCCGGCTAGTGCGAAGAGCCGTCCAACTGGCGCCGAAGAAGACGTTTTTCGCGCAGGGAGATCCCGCCGACGCGGTCTTCTATCTTCAGAAAGGCCGCGCAAAGGTCACGGTTGTTTCCTCAGCCGGCAAGGAGGCAACCATCACGCTTTTGGCCGACGGCGATTTTGTGGGAGAAGAGGCGCTGGCTACCGTGGCGGGGACGCGCTTGGCGACGGCTACGGCCATTACCGCTTGCACCGCGCTCAGAATCAGCCGGGACGAGATGATTCGCGCAATGCACGTCGAGCCGGGCTTTTCCGACCTGGTGTTGAAGTTTCTGCTGATGCGGAGCATGCGCATCCAGGCCGATCTTGTGGACCAGCTTTTCAACTCGAGCGAAAAGCGCCTGGCGCGGATTCTGCTGTTGATGGCTGAGTTTGGCAAGCCGGGCGAACCGGAACAGTACATTCCGAAGATCTCGCAGGCGACGCTGGCGGAGATGATTGGCACCACGCGGTCGCGCGTCAGCTATTTTATGAATCGTTTCCGCAAGCTTGGATTCATCGAATACAACGGCCGAATCCGGGTTTTCAAGTCTCTGCTGAACGTGATCCTGCACGATCAAATGCTGGACGAGAATGCTTGAGAGCCGGCCAAGCGCGGCATTTGAAAAACAGCTTTCACCCTAGCGCAGGCGCGCCCGCTCGCGCTGGAGTTCGCGATACAGTTCGCTTTTTGACTGGCCCAGCTCTCGCGCCAGGCGCTTGAGGGCTTCTTTCTCGTCGATCCCGGATTCGGTTTGGAGGCGCGCAACACGTGCCGAGATTTTTTCGGCGGCGGGGCTTGCGGAGGCCGCGCCATCCTGCGTGCGGGTGGGAGGCAGAGCTTCAACCAGCAGAGTGATCTCGCCGCGGATGCGATCGCGGGCGGAGAGTTCGCGGCGTGCTTCGGCAACCGTTCCGCGCAGGAACTCCTCGTGAATTTTGGTCAGTTCGCGAGCGACAACCACGCGCAGATTCGGACCCCAGACGGCTTCAAGATCGGCCAGGGTATCGAGAATGCGGTGCGGAGCTTCGTAAAAAATGAGAGTGCGCACAGTTTGCGAAGTTGCGGCTTCGGCAGCCAAATCCTCCAGGCGGGTGCGGCGCGCGCCGGCCTTCTCCGGTAAAAAGCCCATAAACAGAAACTCGCCGGCATGCAGCCCCGAAGCGGCCAGGGCGCTAAGCGCGGCGTTGGCGCCGGGAATGGGGATCACCGGAATGCCGGCGGCAATGGCTTCGGCACACAGCCATCCTCCCGGGTCGGAGATGCCGGGCATTCCAGCGTCGGAGACCAAGGCGATGCGTCCGCCCGCCTGGAGCGCGTCCAGCAGTTCCGTGGCTCGCTGGCGCTCGTTGTGCTGGTGGCAGCTTACGGTGGGGGTTGCGATCTGGTAGTGGTTGAGCAGCTTTTGCGTTTGGCGCGTATCTTCGCAGGCAATGCGGTCAACGCGCTTGAGCACATCCAGGGCGCGCAGCGTGATGTCGCCCAGGTTGCCGATGGGGGTGGCCACCAGGTAGAGGCCGGGGGCGATCTGGGATTCCGGTTCGTCCTCCGTGGGCATGGTCGGTCTCCGGTAGGCCTAGCTCGCTTCCTCGCGTTCCAGGCGGCGCTGCTCGGCCAGCAGGGACATGGAACTCATCAGGTTTTGCACGCTGACAATGCCGACCACGCGCCCGCTGTCGGTGATGGGAATAAGCGCCAGGCCGCGGCCGGCAGTAAGGCGGCGGATGGTCGTTCCCAGCGTGTCTTCGGGGCGGGCCACCTGGAAGGCGCGCGACATGACCGCCTGCACGTAGCCGTTGCCGTCGTTGCGCAGGGCATCCACAATGCGCTGGCGCGAGACGATGCCGACCAGTTCCGGTCCGCGAACGACGGGAAAGTCCTCCTGGAGGGAATGGACGCAGCGGACCAGCGCGTCGGCCAGTGTGTCGGAAGGAGAGAGCGTGGCGAAATCGGTGAGCATGACTTCGCGCATCTGCACGGTATCCACCACTGACTGGAAAAAGACGCCCTGATCCTCGACCTGCGCGCCGATCATGATGAAAAAGCCCGCGATGATGAGCCATGGACTGTGGAGGAGCATTCCGCCGACCATGGCCGCGAGCGCCAGCACCTGGCCCAGGCCGGCGGCGGCGCGGCCGGTGGGAGCGAGTCCGTACTTGCGGGCAAAACCGCTGCGGATGAGGCGGCCGCAATCCAGGGGATAAGCGGGCAGCAAATGCAAGAGGCCGAGGCCGACCTGCATCCACACCATGCTGCGCAGCAGATTAGCGGACGAAATCAAGGGCGGGTTGAGGAGATGGATGTCACCAGCCGCGCCCATGAAGGCGGCTGCCAGCATCAGCGCGGTGGCAAGATTGGCCAGCGGCCCGGCGAACGCGATAGAGAACTGCCCGGCGCCCTGAGTGGCAATTTCCTGACTTTCCGGATTGGCGTATGCGAACATGCCGCCGATGGGCAGGAGCAGAACGGCGCGAAGGCGCAGACCAAGCCACGCGGCAACCAGCAGGCGCGCGGTTTCGCGAACGAGCACCGCCAGCCCCAGCACCAGGAACAGGCCCATACCGCGAACAAGCGCGAAGTTGCTTTTGTCGGAAGCGCTCAACCCCACGCAGACGACCGCCAGCAACGGAAAGAAGATATGGATGCGCATTTCTACGCCCATCCAACGACCCAGCGGGATTGACCAGCCTCGCATATTTGGATTGTAGTGGGTCGCGGCCATGTTGCGCTTCCGTTATGCTGGTTTCGAATGCGTATCATCGCAGGACAATTTCGCTCCCGCACCCTTCACGCTCCTGGCGGCGTTGGAACCCGGCCCACCAGCGACCGGCTGCGGGAGACGCTTTTCAACGTGCTGGCTCCGCGCATAGAGGGCGCGGCCTTTCTGGATCTATATGCCGGCTCTGGGGCGGTGGGAATCGAAGCGCTGAGCCGTGGAGCGGCGAGCGCAGCCTTTGTGGAGCGGGCTCCGGGGGCGCTTGCGGCGTTGCGCGCAAATCTGGCAAGGCTGGGGTTGCGGGAAGGATTTGCGATCCACTCATGCAGCGTGGGAAGCTGGCTGCGGAGAGCGGAAAAAGAGTTTGAAGCAGGCTCGAAGCAGGGGCGAAGCGCGGGTTCGCCGCAACGCTTCGATCTGGTCTTTCTCGATCCGCCCTACGATGCGGCCGAGGATTATGCGGCTACGCTGCGGCTGCTGGGCGGGGCCGCCGGTACATTGCTGAACCCCGACGCGCTGGTGATCGCCGAGCATCGCGGCAAAGGAGGCGGCAAAGAACGGCTTGAGGAGCGTTATGGCGCGCTGGAACGCACGCGGCTGTTGGTGCAGGGCGACGCAGCATTGAGCTTTTATACTGGCCGAGCGAGTGGTGTTGAAAATTCCACACAGGAATGAACGAGCCTTGACTGGTGTCCATGAGTCCGAAACACGTCAAATCCTTCACCGCCGTCATCGAGCGGCTTCAGACCGGGCTGGGCTGGGTGGTCGCGCGGATTCCGTTCGATCCGGCCAAGGCGTGGCCTGTGCGCAATCGCATGCGCGTGCGCGGCGACATCGCATCCGCCAACAGTAAAGCCGAGGGATTCCCCTTTCGCACATCGCTCTTTGCCAGCGTGCCCGGCGGCGGGTACTTCCTGCTCGTCAACAAGAAGATGCTGGCGGCATCCCAGGCCAGCGTCGGCTCGCAAGTGCGGATTTTGATCGAGCCGGACCTGGAAGAACGCGCGGCGATCATTCCGGCAGAGCTGGCGAGCGCGCTCAAAGGCGACCGGCGGCTTCGCAAGTGGTTCGACGGGCTCAGCTATTCGAATCGCAAAGAGATTGGCGCTTGGGTGAGCGAACCGAAGAGCGCCGAGTCGCGCCGGCAGCGGGCCGAACGAATGGCTGAGCGTTTGCTTCTCACACTGGAGGGCGAGACCGAGCTTCCGCCCATCCTTCATGCGGCTTTTTTGCGCCAGCCCAAGGCGCGCGCCGGCTGGGAGGCAATGACGCCCGCGCAGCGGCGCGGTCATCTGCTGGGAATCTTCGGCTACCAGAGCGTGGAGGCCCGTGAGCGCCGTGCCGCCAAAGCCGTGGAGGAGGCGTTGCGCGTGGCCGGAAAAGACTCGCGCGCCGCCAATTGACCGCGGTTCCACTCTGCGCGAAAGCACAGATCGCAAGTTCCCCGGCTCGATTCGCTGGCTCGGAAGGATCGCCAGGATGGGGCTGCCTGCCGCGGATTGCTTGCCGCATGTTTCCATTGGCGAGACGAGCTTATTGCGCGCATACCATTTTTAAGAGACCTTGAGACGCATTCTGTCGTCTAATTGAATGAGATGATTACCGCCGCATCTGTTCACTCTCTTTTTGGCAAGAGTCTGGCCCCGGCAGCGCAGGAGCAGGCGCGACAGGAAAGCCTCGCCGTTTCAGCCGGATTGAAGCGCCAGGATGCCGGCCTGCTCGACGAGCTGATCGTTCGCTACCAGCACCGGCTGATGCGCTATCTGCTTTATCTGACGGGCAACCGCGAAATGGCGGAAGACCTGTTTCAGGAAGTCTGGATGCGGGTGATGGTGCGGGGCGGACAGTTCAACGGGCAGTCGCGGTTCGATACGTGGTTGTTTACCATCGCGCGCAACCTGGTGATCGACCACCGGCGCAAGCGCACCATGTCCAGCCTGGACGAGCTTTTTGAGGGTGGAAGCGATGACGACCGGCCCATGAGCTTCGAGGTTGCCGGCAGCGGGCCGACGCCCTTCGACCGGTTTTCAAACCTTGAGGACCGGGAGCGGATTGCCGCGGCGCTGCTGGAGATGGACACCGTTTACCGCGAGGTTCTGGTGCTCCGCTTCCACGAGGAGTTGTCGCTGGAAGAGATTGCCAAGGTCACGCGCGCGCCGCTTTCCACGGTAAAATCGCGACTTTACAGAGGCCTTGCGGCTATCAAGCCCAAGATGGAACGCATGTGTCCGCGCACGCTGGGGGCGGTGTGACTACCCCTGGGCTCGCCGACGGCAAGACCGGCGATGAGGCCTGCGGCCCGGAAACTGACCGCGAGCTGATTGCGGCTCTGGCGGGAAAGCGGGCCAACCAGGAATGTGCGGCGGCATATCGCACCCGGCGTGTGGTCAGCGCGTCGCTGGGCGTAATACAGGAACAGAAGGCGGGGCGCAAGCGCATCCGGGCCGTAGCGCTGGCTGCCATCTTGGTTCTCCTTCTTGTACTCGGTCCGCCGGTGTGGTGGATCGTGGACACCTTGATTGAAGAGGAGCACCTGACCGGCCTGATGAGCCAGCTTGGCGTGTGGATATTCTTTTTCAGCGCGGCTCTGCTAGCCTGCGCGGTGCTTGCCGGCTGGCTGCGGCGCAAGTCCTGATAGAAGACTTCCGTATAAATAAGCAATCGAAGCGCCCAATTGCGCAACTTCCGAATTTGCTTCCTCGTCCATCTCAATAGCGGTTAAGATTTTGCTTAAACGCGTGTAAGACCCTCCGAGGGAGGGGTTGCCTTATGCACGATCCACAATCCATCTCCGCCAATGAAGACGCGCGCCTGATTCCGGTGTGGTCCATCGCGGTTGCCGCCGTGGCCTTTGTACTAGTGGAGTACTACTGCTGGCAGGTTTTGCCGGGCCAGCGCCATGCGCCTCCCATCGGCTTCCGTATCTATTTCAATCTCTCCTGGGGCATCTTGGCCGCGCTTTACTTCCTGATGGTGGGCTACGTCAGCAAAGACGCGCCCCGCCGCGCAATGAGCGCTCGCTTCTGGATTGTGGTCTGCTTCGTCATGCCGGGCGGCATCGGCGCGGTGCTTTACTTCCTGTTGCGGCAACCGGAGGTTTCGCGCTGCCCGTCCTGCTCCACGCATGTGCAGAGCGACTTCCACTTCTGCCCGCAGTGCGATTACCGGCTCAGCGCCAACTGCGGCCATTGCTTCCGCACCGTGCGCGCTTCAGACCAGTACTGCACCCGCTGCGGCCACGAACTTGCCGAGGATCACATGCCGGCGCGGCTGCGCGTGCTGGGGGAATAAATCATTACTCGGCGCCGGGCGATTCAAGGTTTGCTCTCAGGGCATATGCGTCTAAATCCGCCAGGCAAGAAAAGAAAAACTCTGCGCAAAATATTGAATTCGCGCGCTTTGTAACAAGGGCACGACTTCAGTCGGGTCGCACATGGACAAAGGAAACGCGGTGGGCTTTAGCCCCTGTATGCTGCATCGGCCGGCAATCGGCAAAGAGATATGGGAAGGTTGGCAGGGGCTAACGCCCAACATTGATATGATTGGCTTTATCGGCCCGACTGAAGTCGTGCCCTTGTTACAAAACCGCTCACGGATTGCGATCAGGGCGATTTAGATGCATTTGCCCCTAGGCCTGCAATAGCCCGCGATTGACGGGGCCCGGCGGCCTTCCTACAATCGAACCACCCGATTCGAATGTCCATCTCCGCTCTCATCATCGACGACGAACAACTTGCCCGCGACGAGCTGCAATACCTGCTCGACCAGGTGGGGGGCGTGGAGGTGGTGGCGCAGGGGACAAACGGAATCGAGGCCGTGGACCTGATCGAGGAGTACCATCCGGACCTCGTTTTTCTGGATGTGCAGATGCCGGGACTGGACGGCTTTGCCGCAATCCAGCGCCTGATGGAGCGCAACCGGGAAAGAGCAGCCGGGGGCACAGATGCCGGGCCGCTGCCGCAGATTGTCTTTGCCACAGCCTACGACCAATATGCCGTGCGCGCTTTCGACGTGAACGCCGTCGATTACCTGCTGAAGCCGTTTGATCGTACTCGCGTGCAGCAAGCCGTGGAGCGGGTCCGCAGCCGCATGAATGGCGCGGCTGCAATACCGCCCACCGCGGCAAACTCATCGCCGGAGTCCCAGGTCGAGTCGCAGCTCGATGCCCTGCTGCGACTGCTCAACCGCCCTCAGGGCGCATCGCGTGCCCCTCAGCCTGCGAAGTTGATCGTCCAGGCGCAGAACCGGCTGCTGCTCATCGACCAGGCCGACATCTGCTACGCGGCCATCGATGAGGGCGTGATTCGTGTGGTCACGCCGACCTTTGAGGGCCACTCCAAGTGCCGCACGCTTGAAGAGCTGCTGGAGCTGCTGGATGCGGCGCTCTTCTGGCGCGCCCACCGCGGTTTTGTGGTCAACATCAACCACATCCGCGAAGTGGTGCCGTGGTTCAAGTCAAGCTATCAGTTGCGCATGAATGACAAGCGCCAGACCGAGATTCCCGTCAGCCGTGCGCAAACCCGCCGCCTGCGGGAATTGTTCAATCTGTAGCGATTGTGGGAGCTTGCCGCGGATCGTGAACCCAAGCCTAAACTAGCCTAAAATGGATACGATTGGCTAATTCAGACGGTCTCACTGAAGTTGCTCAAAAAGGATTTTACAGACATTTCAGAGAAATTTCGGAGTCGCCGGTAACACAGCCCGAATGGCTGTGGAATATAGTCTCAGCTTGACCATAGGAACTTCTTCGACATTTGCGGTGTCTAACAATATTGAGTTTCCCGATCACGGCAATTGTTTTCGCGCTGAATTTCTTGGGCGACATGGCGATGTATCGGGCCGTCGATGTCCGTCTGCAGCAGCGATTGCGCGAATGGTTTGCTATCTGGTAAGGAGGCACCTATGCTGCGTCCGAACGCGCTTTTGGCGAACGTTATTGTTCTCCCTGCCAGCCTCTTGGCATGTCAGGCGGGAACTTCTCAAGATTCCGGGAAGGCTCCCCAGCATTCGCATATTGCGGCAGTCGGGCCAACTCGTGCGTCGCTCGCGCTGGAATTGGATCGGGCCATTCTCGTCCTGAAACGAGGCCTAAAGGAACATTGGGCGACACGCGATCAATATCTCACCGCTTTTGAGAAGACGCCGGGCACGGATCCATCTGGTCGACCTGTGACGGATGCGAAAAGTTATGTCGAGTGCGCACTTAGCGAACATTTGCCAACTTATGGGGTATGGGATGAGAAATGGGATGAGAGGCCTCCCATCAACGTTGAGGTGCAACGTACAATAGTTGAGTTGACAGAGAGTCGAGAAGGTCAAGCCACCGGGTTGCAACTCTCACCCTGCGCCGCCCCGAAGCCGAGGAGAGTAGTACTCTCAAGCGGCGTAGCGGTGAGCATGCTCAAGACCAAGATCGATCCTGTCTATCCAGTCGAGGCGATCAAGAACTATGTCTCCGGTACGGTCGTTCTTCATGCCACGATTAGCGCCAAGGGCAACGTGGAGTCACTCCGCGTCATTAGCGGACCCGCCTCGCTACAGCAAGCTTCCCTGGACGCCGTTCGTCAATGGACCTACCGGCCGTACCTGCTGGACAACATCCAGGTCGAAGTCGAGACTACCATCAACGTTGTCTTCGCGCCGAGTCATTAGCTTGTAGCCCCGGTCGGAGAGAGGTCCTAAAGTGCTTGAGTCGCGGCGCCCTGGCTGAAACCACCGGGAGATTCCGAATCGATCATACCTATTCGGAAGTAACCAGCACCTGTCGATCAAAACCTGGCGGGGTTTGCGGTGAATTCGCCAACAGTTATCCCAAATGCAATCACCCCGATTGGGAGCCAATCGGGGTGGTTGTGTTTTAGGGATATCAATAGAGTCCGGAAGCAGAGCCGGACTTCTAGCTTCCAACCTGCCGGAAGAGCCAGAAGAGCGAGCCGGAGAGTAGCGACGCGGCCGGGAGGGTAAAGACCCAGGCTGCGGCGATATTCCGGATGGTGGCGAATTGAAGTCCGCTCTTGTTGGCCGCCATGGTGCCGGCCACGCCCGAGCTGAGGACGTGTGTGGTACTGACCGGAAGTCCCCAGTTGTCGGCGGCGAAGATCGTGAACATGGCGACCAGTTCGGCGCTGGCGCCCTGAGCGTAGGTCAGGTGCTCCTTGCCGATCTTTTCGCCGACCGTGACCACAATGCGCTTCCAGCCGACCATCGTTCCCATGCCCAGCGCCAGGGCCACGGCAACCTTCACCCAGGTGGGAATGAATTTGGTCGCCTTGTCCACTGCGCTCTTGTAGGTGGTGAGTCCCTTGGTCTCGGCGTCGGTGAAGGCAGGAGTGTGGTTCTTCTGCATCAGGCGGATGGCTTCGCTGGCCACATACATGTCGTTGCGGACGTTGGCTTGCTTGTTAGCCGGAACCGACTTGTACTCCTTGTAGACGACCACGTCCCCTTCCAGATCCTTCACCAGTTCGCGGAGTGCGAGCATCGTGTCCGGCTTGATCTCCTTGGTGCGGATGTAGTCGGTGACCTCGCCGCGGGCATCCTCGCCCAGGATGCCGTTCTTGTCGATATGCTGATCGAGAATGTGTGCTGCCTGCTCGCTGGCGGCGATGAATGCCTGCGTGTCGTGGGCGGAAACGGCGTGGTTGAGGGCATAAGCCGTGGGTACGGTGCCGATGAGGATGAGCATGATCAGGCCCATGCCCTTCTGTCCGTCGTTCGAGCCGTGGAAGAAGCTGACGCCTGTGCAGGTAAGAACCAGCAGGGCGCGGATGGGCCACGGTGGAGGCTCGGCGTTCTTGGGCGCTTCGTAGAGGGCTGGGTACTTGATGAGCCACTTGGAGAGCAGGAACAGGAGGGCGGCAAGGCAGAAGCCGACTACCGGCGAGATCAGGAGAACCTTGAAGACCTTTGCGGCCTGTTCCCAGTCCACGCCCGAGGTGCCGGTGTGAACGCTCATCAGTTGGTTGGCGATGCCCACGCCGATGATGGAGCCGACCATGGTGTGAGAGCTGGACGCCGGCAGCCCGAACCACCATGTGCTGAGGTTCCAGATGATGGCGGCGATGAGCAGGGCGAAGACCATGGCGAAGCCCGCGCCGGAGCTGACCTGCAAAATCAGTTCGACCGGCAGCAGAGTGATGACCGTGAAGGCCACGGTGCCGGAAGAGGTGAGCACGCCAAGCAGGTTCCAGAGTCCAGACCAGACCACGGCGAGGTTGGGCTCCAGCGAGTGCGTGTAGATGACCGTCGCCACGGCGTTGGCGGTGTCGTGGAAGCCATTGACAAATTCAAAGCCCAGAGCGATGAGCAGGGCGACAACCAGCAGCAGATAGGGCCAGATGGTGCCGAGGGTCACGCCGCTGAAATCCTGGGCGATTTGAACACCGATAAAGCCGAGGCCGATAATCAACGCGGCTAAAACGACGCCGCCGCTGATCATGGCGTGGGATTTCTTCATCTTTTTTTCAAGTAGTGCCGCAGCGGGGGGACGGCCTTCGACGACAGTCGCCAAATCTGACATTGTGGGTCTCCAGGGATTGAGATGGGATTTCTGTCCAGTCGTGTTGAAGGGGGGACAGCTTCCAGACTCAACCATAACTATATGAGACAGATGAAAGGGATGTGAATTGTTGCCGAAAAGACATGAGGGTATCGCTCTTGCCGTTCAATCAGGAATCCGCCAGCCGCTGCAAGGTATCGCTGTACGTTTCCATCACGCGCTTCGCAGCCGCAAGCTGTTCCGAGAGCTCGGGGTCGTCTTTGGCCTTCTCCTGGAGCTCTAACCAGCGAGGACTGCGGCATTTATCGTCCTGTTTTTGACTTTTCTTGCATTTTGCAGACGGCTTCCTTTCCCTGCAAAAGATTCGCTTAGACAGCAAGCAACTGCGGCTGAAATCCAGTTTCTTCCTCGATGGAAACCGATTCACTGCGGAGAATGGCTGAATGCAGCTCCTTCGTTCTCGCCAATGAGAGTCCCTTGGGTACGAAACGGAGTACAGAGGCGGCAACATATTCGCGGTTCAATTCAAAGGCAAGCCACCTCCTACCCTCAACTTCAGCCACCATGCCGGTGGTGTTGGAGCCAGCGAAGATGTCTACAACCAGATCGCCGGGATCGGTTAGCAAGCGGATGAAAAACTCAGGCAATTTAGAAGGAAAACGTGCTGGATGCCCCTTAATTCCCAACTCTTTACATGCTCCCAGGTAGACTCCGTTGCTTTCGGAGTTTGAAATTTGCAGCAGGTTGGAAGGGATCGCTCCGCCGTTGTCGGTTGCAAACGCAAGGCCGATCTCATGTCCAGATGGCCGCAGCTTGGGCGTGTAGAATGCGGCCGGGTCTTCGAGCAGCTTCTTCATGCGCGGGCTGTATTCAGTCAACACATTGGAAACATTGGCCTTGGGCCACTCCGAGCGCGAAAACCACCAGAGTGTATTGACAGTATCTTTGGCCCGCAGCTTACGCTTATTCACCCATTCGATTGGACTGGGCAGCTTGGACGGATTGTGCCAGAAAAACTCCTGGGCCAGGTGAAATCCCAACTCGTCGCAGAACTTCAGCAGAACCCTGAACTGATAGAGGCTGCGCACCGGAACACCCTTCCGATAGGCGCCGCCGAGATCGAGAACAAAGCTCCCATCCTCACGCAGCTTCCGGTGAACCAGCCGCCCAAATTCCATCAACCAATCCACATATTCTGCCTGGTCGAGATTGCCGTATTCTTTTTGCCGCTGGAGAGCGAAGGGAGGGCTCGTGATAACCAGGTTCACCGAGCCGTCGGGCAAATCCGCAAGCAATTGCATGGAATCGCCAACAAACGCGGCGCCAAGTTGCGTCGAATAGGCGGGACTCGAAGAGAGGAGGGTAGCCGGCATCGTTACCTCATACAGTCTATAGGCTGTAGATTTCAGCTTAGCATGGGGCGACCATGGAAGTTAATGAAAACCTCGAACTCTCAGATTACCGCGCGGGCAAGGTTTGCGGTCAACTTGAGATCTGCGCGTTTAGCACATGGGTTCTCACAAGAGGAACTCGCGGCTCGCGCCGGCCTACATCGGAACTATATCGGAAGCGTTGAGCGAAACGAGAAAAACATCTCCATCGACAGCATGGAACGGCTTGCGATTGTTCTGGGAGTTGATGTTGTGGACCTGCTGGCGAGGGAGCGAGCATGAAGCCACATCCCGATCATGTGAAACTCCGTGCTCTCCTGCCCGGTATCCGGAAGCTTCAACGGCTAGCCTCCGCGCATGGGATCGACGACATCTTTCAAGACAATGGAGGCAAGATTCTCCAAATCCTGTTGTATACAGGACTGACGATACTGCCAGGGCGTGAGGGAAATGACGCTCGGGATGAGAACGGTCGAGAATACGAATTGAAGTCGGTGAACATTCATCTCACGCAGAGCTTTTCTACGCACCACCATATGAATCCGTACATTATCGGGAAGTATAGGCAGGTGGATTGGATATTTGCCGTTTACGACGGAATCGAACTGACCGAGATGTATCTTCTGACTCCGGCACAAATTGAGCCCTACTTCACAAGATGGGCCAAGAAGTGGGCCGACGATGGCAACAAGGACATCAACAACCCCAAGATTCCATTGAAGTTCGTGCGCGAAACGGGGAAGCGGATCTACACCGCTGCCGCATCTGCTTAAATCGACCGTCTACCGCCAGTCATCGAGTGCGTTCGCCACGCCCTGGTTCATCACCGCGTCAAAGCCGGTGTGCTTCTTGATGAAGATGTCGCTGAAGGCGCGGTCCTGGCGGAGCAGCACAGCCTGCAGGCGGACCAGCTCCAGCAGAGCCAGGAACATGGCCACCAGCGCGCGTTCGGAATGCGTATGGCGCAGCAGGCGGCGCAAGGCCACTGGCTTGTCTTCCATGGTGAGACGGCGGGCCAGGAACTGAATCATCTGCCCAACAGTCACCGAGTCCTCTTCCACGTCGAGGACGGGGCGGTTGCGGGCGCGCTCTAGAATGTCGCGGAAGATGCGCACCAGATCGCCGGTATCGGCAGCAATCTCCGGGGCATTTTCCGACCCGGCGGCGGCATCGTCCTGGAACTCGCGGAAGCCGGGATTGGTCCAGGTGGCGGCCTCGAGCATCTGCTTTTGCTGGAGCATCTGCGCGGCGCTCTTGAATCGCTCGTGCTCCAGCAGCCGCTCCACCAGCTCGCGGCGGGGATCCTCGGGGGCATCGTCGGGACCGGCGGCCGAGCGCGGCAGCAGCATCTTGCTCTTGATGTGGATGAGCAGCGAAGCGGTATAGATGAACTCGCCGGCTACATCCACGTCGGTGGCCTTGAGCTGGTTGACATAAGCCAGGAACTGGGCCGTGATCCTGGCGATGGGAATGTCGTAGATGTCGATGTCCTGCTTGCGGATGAGGTCCAGCAGCAGGTCGAGAGGGCCGTCGTAGACCTGCCCCACAAAAACCGAGAAGGGCGATTGTTCGGCGGCATCGTCGCGTGTCTTCTGCTTCGCGGCGGCCTTGTCCGCTGCCCTGTTGTCAACCGGCTTCGGATCGGGAACGGGCTTTGCGGTGAGGACCAGGTGCGGAAGCTCACGGGGCGGCGCACTGGCCTCGCCTTCGGCGCGAACCGTGGCATCGGCAGCTGGCGTTGCATCGCCCGTCGCGGCGATCTCGACGGTGGTCTCTGGCTGCTCGGGTTGGTCGGGCTGATCGGTCAATGCGATTTCTTCTTCCCGTTCTTGTTTGTTACTGCCAAAAGACTCCCGACGGATCTCGTTCCGCTCACTCGCCGTGCAGCTTCATCTGCATGGCGGCGCGCACCTGCTTCATGGTCTCTTCGGCGCGGGCAGCGGCGCGGCTGTTCCCGTCCTTCAAAATTTCGACCACTTGCGCCTCGCTCAAGCTGGCGCGGCGCTCCTGGATAGGCCGCAAAACCTGCACCAGAGCGTCGGCGGCCCAGCCTTTGCATTCGATGCAGCCAATCCCGGCAGACCGGCAACCATCATAGACCTTGGCCAGCGTCTCCGGCGTCGAAAAAACCTTGTGCAGGTCGCCAACCGGGCACTTGTCGGGGTCGCCCGGGTCGGTGCGGCGCACGCGGGCAGGGTCTGTGACCATGGTCTTTAGTTTCTGACGCACAATGGGCTCGGGATCAATGAGCTCGATGGTATTCCCGTAGCTCTTCGACATCTTGCGGCCGTCGGTGCCGGGCAGTTTGGGCGAAGGGGTGAGCAGCACCTTTGGTTCGGGGAGCACTTCCTGACTGTCGAGCTTGTAGAACTGATTGAACCGCCGCGCAATCTCGCGGGTAATTTCCACGTGCGCCTGCTGGTCCTGGCCCACGGGCACGAAATCGGCCTGGTAGAGCAGGATGTCTGAAGCCATGAGCAGCGGGTAGCCCAGGAAACCGTAGGTGGTCAGGTCCTTGCCGGTGAGGTTCTCCTGCTGCTCCTTGTAGCTGGGCACGCGCTCCAGCCAGCCCAGCGGCGTAATCATGCCGAGATAGAGGGGCAGTTCAAAATGCTGCTTTACCTGGCTCTGCACAAAAATGGTGCAGCGCTTTGGATCGAGGCCGGCGGCCAGAAAGTCCAGCGCCACTTCCATCGTGTTGGGCGCGATATTCGATGTGTCTGCGTAGTCGGTGGTCAGCGCGTGCAGATCGGCGATGAAGAAGTAGCACTCGTACTCATCCTGCAGCTTGACCCAGTTGGCCAGCGCGCCCATGTAGTTGCCCAGATGGAGCTTGCCTGTGGGGCGCATGCCGCTGAGAACGCGGGGACGGGAGGTGGGAAGAGCAGGTTCGGGCATTTTGGTCTTCGATTCCGGGGTGGTGCGAAAAGGATGCGCCGTCTACGGCAATCCAAGAAAAACGGCTCATTTCATTGTACCGGGAGGCGCGCGGCGGGGGTCGGAAATCCAGGTAAATCAACCCGCGCTCGACGCTTCATGTCTCATTCTTTCGCACCAAGCTCCGCCAACCGCCGTTTCACGTATACTTCAACGTTTCCATGAGGGCGACAGTTGGTTGCTTCCTGAAACGAGGCACGCGCCTTCGCTGGGTTCCCCAGCGACCGCCATGTTTTCCCTGCGTAGAAATGCAGCCAAGCCAAGTCCCGACTTTCAAACTCTCCGGAATCGGCTAGCGCCCCTTGTAATCTCGATTCCGCCTCCTCATGGCGACCACAGCACGCCAGTGCCCACGCATGCAACGCAATTCTGTGAGCCTGTTTCGATCGAACCGATTCTGGCCAGGTAGACAGTACCTTCTCCATCAGTTCGAGGGCCCTTGTTACGTCCTTCTTTTGGTCAAGCAGGCAGACTACAAGCCCTATATGAAAATACGGGAGAGTCTGCGGCACCTGAATCGCAGCCTCAAACAAGAGTTGCGCCTTCGCCTCTTCACCTCCGTTCGATAAAGACTGAGTATAGAAATAGAATTCCTTGCTGGTAATCCGCGGCTGACCGCTCTCGTCGAATGCCAGGGGCCTTAGCATCTCCTCAGCCTCATGGTCCCGGCCCGCCTCTGCGAGTATCCACCCCTCGAACGATCTGCCATACCCGGGAGCCCAATAGAACATTCGATTCAACCAGATTGCCCAATCGTAGCGACCCCGAAACGCCAACCCAACAATCCAGCCGCGCAAGCGCACAAGCAATTGCACAAGGATCACAATCCCCACGGCCCAGGCAAGGTTCTCACGCAAGCTCCCCGGATTCACTAACGCCAGAGCGATGATGAAGACGGAGAGAAAATTAATCCTGTTCTCCTCCGCGCTCCACCATCGACGCAAGCCTTCTGTCTTTCTTCCATCTTCCCGCTTCTCGCTGGAATCGACCGAAGTTCCGAGCTTCGCGTTTCGGTGAGAGACCCAGCAGAACGAGCTAACCCAGATCACAATAAAACCAAAGTAGCTTTTTAAATATATCTCTCTGACAACTGAAGGCAAGATGATATGCGCCGCAAAGTGGATTCCCACATAATAAAGCATCGTCCCCACCACAAAAATCGCTGAGAAGAAGGCCTGTTGCCGGTCAGTCAGGCGATTCCATTGAACGAGAAACAGCTTCTGTTCCCAGAGGAGCTTCGCAGTCCAGCCAAGAAAAAACAGGTCCAGCAACGGAATTAGAATAGTTCGAGTGAATATCCAGGCTATATCCCAGGTAGTGCAAGCAGTGCAGCCTTCGCCAGATCTCATCCAACTCGTTATTCGCCACCAGAGAACAACAGTACCCGTCACGGCAATCGCGAACCGGACGCCCCACCTTAATGGTAGCCAAGATGCTTTCCTGTCACCGCTCTTGCTTTCCCCGCTTGCCAAGGACATGGTCTTACTCCTTCAGGGACCGAATTATAGACGCTTTGCGAGGCCGTCCGAAGACGCTACGTCCGCCAACACGTCGGGGCTCCGTCGGTCAGGCACAATCCTAGATGTGGCTAAGCCCGAAGTAAACCAGCGTCAGCGCGGGGTCGAGCAGCGCAAACAACAAGTAGCGGCCCACGAAGATCATAAAGAGGTAGCTTACCCATATTGGAATCCGGTCGTAGACCTGCACGGCGTTATAGGGCAGCATGTTGCGCACAACGTGGCTGCCGTCGAGTGGAGGAATGGGAAGCAGGTTGAAGAAGCAGAGCGAGAGATTGATCAATATGGCAACCGAGCAGAGCAGAACCACGGCCTGCAAGCCGGACGGCACGCCAAGAACCAGGCCGCCTTCAAAGAGGGAGAGGAAGGTGGATTGCACCACCTGGCGGCCATTCGGAACCGCGACCGAGACCAGGGCCAGTACCAGGAATGCAACCAGAACCAAAAGAAGATTCGAAGCCGGCCCGGCCAGGGTAGTCAGATTGTCGTCGCGGACGATCTTGCGAAAGTTGCGGGTGAGCACCGGTGTGGGTTTTGCCCAGCCCACCAACATGCCGCTGAAAAAACTCAGGCCAATGAACGGGCCGAAGATAATGAGCGCGGGAAACAGCAGAGTGCCGATGGGGTCGATGTGGTCCATTGGGTTGAGCGAGACGCGCCCCAATTCGCGCGCGGTCTGGTCGCCGAGACGGCTGGCCATCCAGGCGTGCGCGCTCTCATGCACGCTAAGCGAGAAAAGGAGCAGAACGAACTCGAAGACGGCGATGATGAACGCGCTGGATTGCAAACGAAGACTCCACTGGCCGGAAAATTCAGGTTAGCATGGAGGGCCAGTGGCATTCGAACACGAATCGGGAACAAAACGGCCGGCTGCGTTGTCTAAGCTATCAGGCGGCCAGAATTTCAAGGGTTAGGAAGGAGCAACACGTGCGGCTGTGGATGGCGGTGATTGGGCTTGGTATGGCAGTTGCAGGCCTTGCGGCGGGATGGGCCCAGGCGCCGGAAGATGAGGCGGCCAAAGCAAACGCGCTATGGGACGCGGGAAAACGGCTGGATGCGTTGCCGCTCTATGAGGATCTCGCCAAAGCTCATCCGAATGAGTGGCTGTACGAAGAGCGGCTGGCAGTTGCCCTGGGTGTCAAGGCCGAGCAAGTTACGGATGCAGCGGAGTGGAAGGCACTTCTGACGCGGGAGCGCGACACTGCCAAACGTGCGGTGGATCTGGGAGATCCCAACTACTTTGCGCAACTGATGGCGAAGCTCAATCCCGACGCGCCCATGCGGGCGCCCCTCGGCAGTCCGGCCGACTCGCTTCAGCAGGAAGCGGAAAAGGCCTTCGGAATCGGAGATTATGCGACGGCGTTGGCGAAATACTCGGCTGCGGCGGAGGCCGATCCGAAGCTTTACGAGGCGCCGCTTTACGCAGGCGATACGGCCTACACGCAAAAGGATCTGAAGACTGCGGCAAAGTGGTTTGCGCGAGCCATCGCAGTCAACCCAGACCGCGAGACAGCCTACCGCTACTGGGGTGACGCGCTGGTGCGGATCGGAAACGATCCGGCGGCGGCCAAGCCGAAGTTCATCGACGCCATTGTGGCCGAGCCGTACAACAAGCTGGCCTGGCAGGGATTGCAGCAATGGGCGCAACGGCAGAAGGCGGTAGTGCTGGCGCCAAGGATTCAGCCGCCTTCGGCTCCGGTGGTGGACCCGGCGAAGCCGAACAACATCACCATCAACATCGCTCCGGATTCCATTGATGAGAAAAAGCATCCAGGTGGCGCGGCATGGCTAGGGTACGCTATGGCCCGCGCCAATTATAGGAACGATGAATTCAAGAAGGATTTTCCCGACGAGAAGGAGTACCGGCACACGCTGAAGGAGGAAGATGCGGGGCTCAGTCTGGTGGTCAGCGTGACCAAAGAGATGAAGATCAAGCCGGATAAGCTGGATGAAAGCCTGCGCAACTTGCTGGAAGTGAATGACGCGGGGATGCTGGACTGCTGGATTCTGATCAACGGGGCAGACCAAGGGATTGCGCAGGACTACGATGCGTACCGCAAGGAGCATCGCCAGCTATTGCACGATTACATTGACCGCTTCGTGGTGCATGGCGGGGTGGATTAGGGGCACCGCAACCCAAAAGACCACAATCCTCACACCCGGTCGGCCGGGAAGCTGCCCACAGCTTCTCCCGCGGCAATGTTCTGGCCAGCCAGGACAATGGCGTGGCTGGCGATGCGGGCGCCGGGGCCGATCTCGGTAGGCACGAGCGTGACCTGGCCGAAGTCTTCCGGGTTGTGGGTGTGGGAGTAGACACGGGCAAAAGAGCCGATGACGGCGCCCTTGCCGATAGTTATGCCGCCGCGGTCATTCAGCAAGGCGCGCTGGCGGATGGTGACTCCGTCGCCGATGTGGAGGTTGTAGCCGTAGGTGAGATCGACGCCGTGGTAGATCTTGACCCCCGCGCCTATGCTCGCAAAGATGTGGCGGCCCAACATGCAGCGGAAGCGAATTCCCAGCCAGTGGTTGAGTCCGACGGGCGAGCGGTCGAACATCTGCCAGAACCAGAGCAGAGGCTTGCGCTGGTCGTAGCGGTCGCGGTCGGCGTCGGAAAAGTACTCGGCCTCGAGGGTTACATTTTCCGGATCGAGCGAAAGGCTGACGACATTGCCGGGCAGCTCGGAGGTGAGCGTGAGGTTCAGCTTGCCGCCATGCGGACGGCCCAGGTAGAGCTGATAAAGCTGGTCGCGCACAATCTCGGCGCGAAGCTCGGGTGAGTGGTGCCGTGTGAACTCCTCATCCAGAAACTGAATCCAGCGGCGATAGACTTCTTCCGCCTCGGGCGCGGGATGGGGGACGTTACTCGGAGTGGGTGCCATACGGATTGGACGATACACCAGTTGGGCGGGTTGCATCGAGCGGGCAGTTGCAGGGCCGCGCGGTCAGCGCTGCAAAAGACGCACCAGAACCACTCCCTGACGAGGGATTTCGAGGTCGATGCCGGCAACTCCCGCGCTGACGGGGATAGCGTGGTCTGCCACGGACTGTTCGAGCGCGCCGGCTTTTTCCAGTTGCGGCAATTGCCCCGCAGATGGGTGCGCGGGGCTGCCCATCTGCTGCCAGACCCGGTAGGCGTTGCTGTGCGTGGCATCCATGCGAAACTCCGCGGCGGTGACCGTGCTGCCATGCAGGCCATCTATCGCAAGATGAATGGCGGCGGGCGGAGCGGGAACGTCCGCGTCGTGATAGTGCCACAGCAGCACATCCACTTCGTCGCCGTTGCGTGTAGCCGCGGCATTCACATCGGGCAAGTCAGTGACACTGCGCTCCAATAGTTCAGCCAGAGGCAGGGCCGCGCTGCTCCCGGTTGCGATCCACACCGCACCCGGCTTTCGCGCACCCAGCATTCCCAGCATTCTGAAGGCATTGAGTACAGGCTTGTCGATTCCGTTCGTCGCTAACTCGCGGAATCCGGCAAAGGCCGGCTGATCTTCAAATTCGAAGGCCCATGTGACCGCTCCCTCAACCGTGACGCCGTATTGTCGGGCCAGTTCGTAGGTGCGAAGGGTGGCTTCGGCCACGCTGGCGCCGTAGAGCGGGCCATTGCGGTAGCCGTTCTGGCTGCCCTGGCAGGCGGCGCATCCCTCCGGATCGCTCTCGCCGAGGATGATGGGCGCGTGCTTCCACCCCGTGTAACTGGCAACCACCTTCATTCCGCGCTCCACGGCGCGCAACTGATTTGCAATACTCATCACGACATGGCCATCCACAAAGCTGGGTTTGCCCTTCGGGTGGTAACTGATGAAGTCCAATGGCGCGCCGGTTGCGCCGGTCGCGGCATTCACGCCGTGCGCGCAATGGTCGAGAAACTGGCGCAGAAATACTTCCGAGCGGTCGCTGATCCCGGTGGCCTCGGGCCCTCCGATGCGGGCCTGCGGCAAAACCTTGCGGATGGCTGCGGCAGTCAGGTCGTAGAGGCGGTCGTACTCGGCGGGAGTGCCGTGCCAGTAGCCGATATCGGGTTCGTTCCATACTTCCCACAGCCACGAATCGGTTTGCGTGCCGTAACGCGCGCGCAGATGGGCCGCGTAGACCTCAACCAGCTTCGACCAGCGGGCCTCGTCCTTGGGCGGGTAGCTCCAGCCAGTAAAAACATCGCCCTTGGGGAATGTGTGGCGATAAGGCTCCGGGTGGGTCGAAAGCGCCTCGGGCATAAAGCCAATCTCAACCAATGGCCGAACATGCGCCTCGACGAGGGCATCGAAGATGCGGTCGGTGATCGTGAAGTCGTAAACAGGAGTTCCATCGGGCTGCTCGGTATAGACGTTGGTCGAGCCCCATTTCAACGAGCCCTCGCCGTTGCCGCTGGTAAACAGGTTATGCGGGCGGAAGTAGACCGGAGCCGGACTGAGCGCGGCCAATTCGCCCAGTAGCTTTTTGCCGTTGGGCGCGTAGAGGTAGTTTGGCTCATCCGCGCCAAAGTAATTCCAGATTGGGTTATAGGGGCCGATTGGCTGGTTGGCATGAACTTGGATGGAAACGGCCGTGTCGGCCAGGCGCTGCGGTTGAGCTGCGGTCTGGGCCAAAATCATGCACTCAGCCGGCATAATGACGGCCAGAAGCATGATTCGGGTTCCAGCCAGGGCATTCTTCATGCGCCTCAATATAGCAGAACACCATAGCTTGGCTTTTTGGCGGCCAAGCTATGGAACGAGAGATCGCCGCCTTACTTGCGCCCTTCGTTGCTCCTTGGGTTCCTGCCGGCCCGTTTCGCTGCTCGCCGGGCGGAGATTTCGTGCATCTCCTTGCCGATGCTGGATTGATTGATGCCGAGTTGGATGAACAGGTTGATGATGTTGCCGGTGCCCCAGTAGAGCGCCAGCCCCGAGGCGTAGTGCCATAGCATGAAGCCGAACATGACCGGCATCATGAAGGCCATCATGCGCCGCTGGGCCGGGTCCATGCCGGGCGAGGGCGTGATGTACTGCGTCAGAAACATGGTGATGATGATGAGAATCGGCAGGATGTGAATAGGATCGGGCGAAGAGAGATCGGAGAGCCAGTACCAGTGGGCCTGGCGTAGCTCGACGGTATTCTGCAGGACGCGGAAGTATGCGAAGAAGAGCGGCATCTGGATGAGCATGGGCAGGCAACTGCCGTACATGTTCACGTTCTCGCTCTTGTAAAGCTCCATAATCTCGTTATTCATCTCGGCCTTTTTGGGGTCGGTCGTCTTGAGATGAGCGTAACGCTGCTTGATAGCATCGGCCTTGGGCTGGAGGCGCATCATCTTCAACGAGGATTTCATCATCATGAAGCGGGTGGGCAGCATGAGCAGGTTGAAGATGACGGTGACCACGATGATGGACCAGCCCCAGTTGTCGATGCCATGTTCCACTAGGTAGCGCAGGGCCAGGTAGAGTGGCTTGGCGATGATGGTGAGCCAGCCGAATTGAATGAGGGGCTCGAGCGATTGGCCGTTGGGCTTGCCGTCGGCGCCGGTGGTGTGGATCGAGGTCAGCACATCCATCGACTTGGGTCCAGCATAGAGGCGCAGCCGCGTGTATCCGCTGGTGTCGCCCACAGCCAGCCCTAGCACGTGGGCCGGCTTCTTCTGGCTGTTGGGGTCGCTCAGGTCGCCGGGCAGGTCGATGGTGTTGTGCAGCGTAACCAGAGTCGCGCCCTCTGGGTTCTCCGGCATGAAGGCCGAAACGAAGTAGAGATCGGCAATGGCCGCGTACTGGTAAGGCTGGTTGAACGTGGCGTAGCCGCTCACCTCCGGCTGCGTCCAAAACAAAAAACCTGAAGGAGTGGGCGACATCGAGGATTGCTTCCCGTCAATCGACCAGGCAAATTGCGACAGCGCCGAGGTGCGTATTGCGGAACGCGTCAGCGAGGAGGGTAGGAACTCCTCCATGTCGCCGAGGCCGGAGGGCCACTGAACCAGTGCGCGCACCGGCGCGCCGTTTCGTCTGACCTGGGCCTCGACGGTGATCACATAGCTTGTGTCGAAGCGGACAGTCTTCACCGCGTCCACCCCGTTGGCAGCGTAGTGGAAGGTGAGGGCATTGGTCTCGGGGGCCAGCGCATGGCCGGTGGCCGAGGGCTGCGCGCCCGAGGCCGTCACCTGATAAAGCGCCTGATTCAACTGCGTATTGAGGGCCGGCTCATAAGTAAAGAACGAAAGAGGAAAGCCGAAGCGCGCCGCCGCCTGGGGCTGGACCATATCCAGCGGCTTGCCGGCGCTGTCGTTGTACTTCTTCAGTATCCAGTGCGCGATCTGCGCGCCGCGATTGGTAAAAACGATCTTGTACTGCTCGTTTTCGACCGTCGTCTCGGTTTCAAGCGCGGCGGCGACAGTGGGCGCGGGCGCTTGAGACTGTCCGGTGGGCGAAGCTGCCGGCGGCTGGCTCGGCCCTGGCTGGCTTCCAGTGGGCGCAGCTTGTCCGGCTGGTCCAGGCGGCTGATTCGTCTGCGATTGGGTCTGCGTGGCGGGCTGAGTCTCGTCCGGCTTTGGCTTGAAAAAGAACTGGTAGCCCAGAAGCACGACGATCATCAGCAGGGCGAATGTCATTGTGGAGCGCATGTCGCCGCCGCTGCCGCCGCCGGCGCCCGGCGTTTGAAGATTTGGATTGCGAATTTCGGGCAAAGGATACTTCCTGTCGTTGTGAAGCTGCAAACCCTCGGGCTGCCGCTTCTTCTATGGTAACGGTTCGTGGGGGGAAATGGATTGGCGCAAGTGCTTGTGCGGAACGCGGGCCGGAACATTGTCCAGGCCTCCGCGGCCGAAAGGGTTGCAGCGCAGTAGCCTCCAGGCAGCCAGCGCTGTGCCGCGCAAGGGGCCGTGAATGGCAATCGCCGTCGAGGCGTACTCCGAGCAGGTGGGCAGGTAGCGGCAGCCGCCGCCGGGGTTGAGCGAATGCAGCGCCGGGGAGAGCCAGCGGCGGTAGAAAACGAGAGCGGCGAGCAGGATGCGCGTCATAGTGCTGTAACCGGCGGCGAGGGCGGTGCGGTTGGACGAGCCTTCGTCCGCTTGGCCTCGGCATTTGCCTGTTGAAGGATACGCACAATCTCCGCTTCAAGTTTCGCAAATTCGAGAGTGAGAAGAGAGCGGCGGGGATGAAAGATGAGGTCGCAGCCCTCCGGCAGCAGGTCCACATGGCGGCGCAGAGCCTCGCGCAAGCGGCGCTTGATGCGGTTGCGCTCATGCGCCTTGCCCAGAACCTTGCCGGCGGTGAGGCCAACGCGCGGACCATCCAATGCAGGCTGCTGCGGAGCCAGGAACCAGCTCATCGACGCGGATTGCCGCTTGCGGCTGGCCGCATAGGCGCGCTGATAGTCCGCGTGCTTTTGAAGACGCGCGCCGGTTAAGGATTGGCGCTGGGAGGTTCGCCGAGCCTGGCGCTGGTCAGTGTTGGACGGGGTGTTCATGGCAGTGCCGGGGGTGTTGCAGCCGAAATGGCCAAGGTTGCGCAAACCCGTTCCGGCCGAAGCAAAAGGCGGAGGCAGATCGGCGGGCGCGGGTTAGTCGCGGAAACCGGCGCTGACAGTCACCCGCTTGCGCCCGACGGCGCGGCGGCGGCTCAGGACGGCTGCGCCGCTCTTGGTCTTCATGCGGGCGCGGAAACCATGTGTTTTAACGCGCTTGCGGCGATTGGGTTGAAATGTGCGCTTGGGCATGGAAATGCGCTCCTGTTTCTTGTTAATTTCTGCGCCTGTACGGCGAATTCTAAGTGTATCGCAGGTTGGCCAAGGAATCCAGCGCAAACTGTCTTTGACAGACAGAACCACGCTTTGACAAGGTTAAATGGAACTCTTGTTGCTAGGTGCAAGACCGATGCTACAAGTACGCGGAAGAGACACTATTTAGTGTAAAAAGTTTCTAATCGCAGTGACTCTGGTAACGCACTTGCAGAGAGTTTCACCATCCGTGGTGCAACTCATTCCGGGTGACAAAAAGTTATGTGAAAGACTGATTGCAGTGCCCTCTAAATGTGCTACTATCGGGACCGTTAAAGAAAGTTTCCAAGCGTCCAACGGAACGGGTTTCATCCACGCCCCAAGGCGGTTTTTCAGGGGCAGACCAGCGGCAAGCAGGTAGTGAGTCGAGCGGCACTCGGACGGAAAGCAAGCGGCTTCCCGTTGTGAGAGAGCTATTGCCCAAAGGCTATGGATGAACCAGACCGGCAGTGCACTGGCGACGCAAGCAAGGATTGACGATGGCATTTGCAGTTTCTCCGGCACCGGTTATAAACCCCTGGATCCAGATTCTCGCAGCGCTGGAAAAGAAGGTCATCCGCCAGTCTTTCGAGACCTGGCTCAAACCTACCCGCTATAGCCACGCAGCCGGCCGCACACTCTATGTCCGCGTGCCCTCGCCCGAGTTCCAGCACATCGGCGAAAAGTACGGCGACCTGATTCAAGAGGCCATCGACTTGCAGTCCATGGAGTTCGACGACGTCAGCTTCGTAACTGCCGAGGAGGATCCTTCGATTCCGCCGCCGCGCAAGGATGGCGGCTTCGGTCCGGTTCCCGCGCGCACGCCCACCCCAGCGCACTCCGCCCCGCCGCCACGCTCTTCAGAGCAGACGCGCTTCGACTGGTCCACCGCGGCGCAGCTCAACCAGCGTTACACCTTCGACGCCTTCGTCATTGGCAACGGCAATCAGTTTGCCCGGGCAGCGGCCCTGGCAGTGGCCGAGCGTCCTTCGCGGGCCTACAATCCGCTCTTCCTCTATGGCGGCGTGGGCATGGGCAAGACCCACCTGATGCACGCCATCGGTCACGAAGTAAAGCGCCGTCAGCCGGTGGCCAGCATTTGCTATGTCTCAGCGGAGAAGTTCACCAACGAGATGATCACGTCGCTGCGCAACGACCGCATGACCAGCTTCCGCGATCGCTTCCGTTCGGTGGACGTGCTGCTCATCGACGACATTCAGTTCATCGCCCAGAAGGAACGCACCCAGGAGGAGTTCTTCCATACCTTCAACGCGCTGCACGAGAGCATGAAGCAAATCGTGATCGCCTCGGACCGTCCGCCCAAGGAGCTGGCGGAGATTGAGGACCGTCTGCGCTCGCGCTTCGAGTGGGGTCTGATCGCCGACATTCAGCCACCCGATCTGGAAACCAAGGTGGCCATTCTGCAAAAGAAGGCTGAGAGCGAGCAGGTGCAGTTGCCCACGGACGTGGCGCTGTTTGTGGCCTCGAACGTGCGCACCAATGTGCGCGAGCTTGAGGGGGCGCTGGTGCGGCTGATCGCGTGGTGCCAGGTCAACCGCATGGAGATCACTCTGGCCACGACCCAGCAGTGCCTCAAGCAGTTCATTGACCTCCAGGTGCGCAAGATCACCATTGAGGCCATCCAGCGCGCCGTGGCTGAGCAGTTTGGCATGAGGGTCAGCGACCTGAAGCAGAAGAACAACTCGCGCAATGTGGTGGTGCCGCGCCAGATCGCCATGTACCTGGCCAAGCAGATGACCGAAGCCAGCCTGCCTGAGATCGGCCGCCAGTTTGGCAACAAGCACCACACCACGGTGATGCACTCGATTGCCAAGATCGACGAGCAGCGCCGCGCCGACAAGGACCTGCACCGCACGCTCAATAAGCTCCAGGAGCAGTTAAACGGGTAGCCACGACAGCAAGTCACTGAAGAATAAGAGGCCCACGTCGCGGATTACGGCGTGGGCTTTTTAGGGTGGAATTTATAAGGAGAAAAACTGCCGTGGTCAGCGAACATGTAGTCAAACTCGCTATCGAATACCTCGACCAATATCTAGGGACGGATGAACCAGCCACTCTGGTCACGATGCTGAATTACATCGATGCCCATGATAAGACGATCGCGGTAGCGGAAGAAGTGAACGAGGCGCTTAGACAGCGCCCTTCGGTTTATGTTCACCGCACGAGCACGATGCTGGAGTTTAATTCCACCGGGAGCGATCAAACAGTCACTGAAGACGATGTACGCCGAGCATTTGATATTTACGGCGAGGAGTTCTCGGCTGCCTACAAGAAACTCAAATCGCCTGAGCAAAGCGACGAATAGCGTCTGGCGCCAAGATGCCTAAAACTGCGTCACGCTCAGCACGTTGCCGTCGGGATCGTTGAACCACGCGATGCGTGCGCCGCTGGGCGAAGTCCAAATGCCGAGCGGGTCGGAATCGTTCAGTCCGGAATACCGCTGAAACACGACCCCGGCTGCCGTGAGCCGCTCGACTGTGCTCTCAATGGACTCTACTTCCCAGCCCAGCACCGTGAACGGTACCGGAGTGTGCTCGGCAACGGTGGTGACGCGCAGCATGGTTCCATTGGCGTCGAAGACCAGCGCGAACGGCTTTGCATCTTCGACCAGACGAAGCCCCAACACGTCTTCATAGAACACGCGCGCTTTTACCGGGTCTGTTGTGGCTGCAAAAGCCACCAGCTTGCTTGAAGCAAGAATCGAGTCTTTCGCCATGGGATCCCTTTCTGCTCACCAGCCGGGCGCCCCAGATCCCTCGCATTTGGGGACCTGGGAGTCCACGAAATCTCTCGATGCTAGCGCCGTGAGCGGCCACGATCGCTGGAGCTTCGTCCGCGATCGCCAAAGCCTCGCGGCTTGACCGGCGGCGCAACTGGTAGATGGGTCTTGCCTTCCGGATAGACGGCGAGAAAGCGGTCGGGGCCTTCTCCGGAGCTGGCGGTCTCCACGCCTTCGATTCCTTTGAACGCCATGTGCAGCAGGCGGCGCTCGCGGCTGTTGGTCGGCGGAAAAGCGTATGGGACACCGGACCGGATGACTTTTTCCGCCGCGGTTTCGGCCGTCAGGCGCAGCTCCTGAGCGCGCAGGGCTTTGAAGTTGCCCGCGTCAAAACTGATCAAGTCGCCCTCGCGCTGATCGAGGCGCAGAATCTGCGCGGAGATGGTCTCCAGGGCCATCAACAGTTCGCCGTTGTGCTGGACGGCGAGCGGCACGTCGGGGCCGGCCAGCTCGACACTGAGCCGGTTGCCTGTCGAGCCTTCCGAGCCGGCGACGCCGTCATCAGCACTGATGCGGTATTTGAGGCGCATCCCTCCCAGTTTGTTCAGGGAGGAGAGGAATCCGGCGATCTTCTGGGCTGCTTGTTGCAAATCGGCGATTGGCATGACAAACCAGTATCGCAGAGCGGGGCCGCAGATGGGCGGTGATTAGGTGAGAAATATGTGTCTTGGTCATCCTCAATCCGTACGAACCCGTGGCGTCAGATACTGCTGGTCGACCGGGTCGGTGACGGATTCAGCTAGGATTCGGTCGATCTCGGCAAGGATGATTGCCAAACTCTTCTGTAACTGACGAGAATGTTGTGTAGATTATAGTTCGAGGCATACGATGCCAGAACAAACGACCAAAGAAGTCCAGAGCGAAAAGCTCGTCAAGAATCCATGGTGGAGATTTGTGCTTGGAGCACTTTTGCTCTATGCGGGAGTTACGAGCCTCTTCTTCCCAGACCCGAATATGCCGACTGAGCTGCAATATAGCAATCTGACACAAAAGGTTAGCGGAGATTTTGTCCAAGTGGCTCTGGGTTTAGTGGGAATTTGGCTGATTCTTGCTGGAATCAACATACTGCGCAAGAGACAAGCCAAATTATGATCACTCATGGTTTTTAGCAAGTCTCGAATTGCTCAACATGTCCGCGCCTTCGGCGTCAGGTACTCCGGCCCGACTGGATCGGTGACCGACTCTGCAACGATGCGGTCGATTTCGGCCATCGCGTCGGCATCCAGCTTCCAGCCCAGCACGCCAGCCACGGCATTCAATTGCTCGGGCCGTTTGGCGCCCCACAGCGCTACCGAAACGCCGGGGCGGTCAAGAACCCAGCGAACGGCCAGCTCGAGGACCGACTTGCCGTATTTCTCCTTTGCGAACGAGGCCAGCCGCTCGACGGCGGTCATGTATTGGCTGAAGCGCGGCTGCTGAAACTTGGGGTCGAAGGTGCGAATGTCTTTGGTGTCGAAGCTCATGCCGCGCGTGACCCGGCCGCCGAGCAGACTGCGGCAGAGCGAACTCCAGGTGAGCACGGCGACACCGTTAGCGGCGCACCAGGGCAGAGTCTCGCCGTCGATCCCCCGCTCGAAGAGGTTGTACGGCGGCTGATCGGAGGCCAGCGGCGCAATTGCGCGAAACTCCCGCATCTGAGCGACGCTGAAATTGCTCACGCCCAGCGCCCGCACCTTGCCCTCGCGCTGGAACTCCGTCATCAGCGCGGCAACTTCGGCGATGGGCACACGCGTGTCCGGCCAGTGAATCTGGTAAAGGTCGATATAGTCGGTCCCCAGGCGGCGCAGGCTGTCTTCAAGCTCTTTGCGAATCCGCGACTCCGTCGAGTTCGCGAACACACCGAACGCGTTCCATTCGAGACCGGCTTTGGTGGCAATGTAGAAGGCGTCGCGGCGGCCGTGGGCGCGCATGGCTTTGCCGACAATTTCCTCGGAGCGTCCGTGGCCGTAGATGGGCGCGGTGTCAATCAGATTGATGCCGCGCTCGATAGCGCCGAGGCAAGTGGCGATGGCCACGTCATCGGGAATCGCGCCCCACTCCATGCCGCCAATGGCCCAGGTGCCCAAACCAATGCGAGAAACCTCCACACTGCCGATTGTTGTTGTCTCCATACGCACATCTTAACCTTCGCTCGAGGGGGTGGGCTTTAGTCTAGGGAGAGACGATTCCCAATCTTCTGGATTCCATTGCGACGGAGAACCCCGGTCACTCGAATGCGCAGGCTTCTTCAATTCCTTCTTCTGCTCGTACCGGCTCTGGGCGCGTCGCAGGCTCATGCGCAGGGAGGGCCTCCGTTCATCACCGACGACCCCGGCACGCCCGGCAATCGGCACTGGGAGGTGAATCTGGGCTGGATCGCCGATCACAACCCCGCGCACGCCAGCTATCAATTGCCTGACATCGATATGAACTATGGATGGGGCGACCGTATTCAGCTCAAGTACGAGCTGCCCCTTGCCGCGGCGACGGACCCGAACAACACCACGCGCGCCGGACTGGGCGAGTCGCTGCTGGGCGTCAAGTGGAGGCCCTATGAGCACCATCGCGGCGGGGAACCCAAGTCCGACGAGAATATGGATTTCTCGCTGGGAACGTACCCGCAGGCCTCGATCAACAATCCGACCAGCGCGGTGCGGCGCGGGATTGTGGAGAACGGGCCGCAGTATTATCTGCCGGTCGAGTTTACGGCGAAGCTGGGGCCGATTGGCTTTGACGGCGAAGTGGGCCGCTGGTTTGGCAACCAGCTTGTGCCCAGCCGCTGGGGGCGCGGACTGATTGCCGGGCATGAATGCAGCGAGCGGCTGGAGCTATACGGCGAAATCTACGACCTTCAGGATGCGAACCGCATTGGAACACACCCAAGCAGCGAGAGTTGACGCTGGATTTCGGCGGGCGCCAGACACTGGACCGCGCCGGCCATCTGCGCCTGCTCTTCATGGGCGGGCGCGCGATCCAGGCCGTGACCCGGCAGAACAGCGAGCCGAATTGGATTGCGTATCTTGGCGTGCAGATTTTGCTGGGGTCCAAAGAAGCTCCAGACGATAAGTGATACGCGTGGAACAGCGAGCAATGGGAGAATGGATGTATGCCGCCGACTGAGCCGATCGTACTGACCGCCGCCGAAGCCCGCGTTCTGGGCGCTCTTGTTGAAAAAGAAGTAACCACGCCGGACTACTATCCGATGTCGCTCAATGCGCTATTGAATGCCTGCAACCAGCGGTCCAATCGCGAGCCGGTGATGAACCTGGACGAGGAAGAGGTGCGCCAGGCCTTGCATGGCCTTGAGGATCTGCGGCTCGCAGGGCGCGCCCGTGGGGCCGACGGGCGCGTGACCAAGTACGAGCACTGGCTGGGCGAGGCCTTCAACTTCAGCCGCGCGGAGACGGCGCTGCTCTGCGTGCTGCTCCTGCGCGGTCCGCAGACTCCCGGCGAGCTGCGTGGGCGTACTGAGCGGCTGCACCGCTTCGACGAAATTGGCGAGGTCCTTGCAGGCTTGCAAAAGCTGATGGAGCGGGAACCTGCGCTGGTGGCCGTGCTGCCCCGCCAGCCGGGAACCAAGGAGTCTCGCTACGAGCATCTGTTGTCGGGCGGAGTCGAAGCATTGCCCATTGCCGCGTCTGAACCGGCCTATGCGCGGCACGAAACCGCACCGCTTCCCGGCCAAAACACGGAGCTGGAAGAGCGCGTCGCCCAGTTGGAAGCAACTGTAGCGGAACTCCGCCAGGAAGTCGCTGCGCTACGCCAGAAGATCGACGATCTGTTTGGAGATTGATTGCGGGTGAGCGAAACTATTCCGTAACCGATCGCGCGAACCCCTGTCAAATGGATAGAAAGGCTGAAATCATGCATGTCAGGTCGAAAGTCGCGTTAGCTATCGCATCAGTTGGACTGGCGATGCTATTTACGCCGGTCCTACGTTTGCAGGCGCAGACAACGGTAGCGCCGGCAGCGCCGCTGCCCGCGCAAATCCTTACGGCAAAGAAAGTTTTCATCTCCAACACTGGCGAGGGATTCGACTCGCGAGTGTGGAGCGGAGGCCCGGATCGAATCTATAACGAGTTTTACGCGGCAATGAAGAGTTGGGGACGATATGAACTTGTGTCTGCTCCCGGCGATGCAGACTTGGTTATCGATGTGAATGCGATCGCCAATCCTGTCGCTTGGCAGTTCAAGCTTGAGATACTCGACCCGAAGACGCGAATTGTGCTGTGGACGCAATACGAACCGATCAAGATAACGGGTTTGCAAAAGAAGCGCGATAAGGACTTAGATGACGCAACCAACAACCTCGTCGCCGATTTGAAGGCCCTGACGGCTCAACCGGAGGCCGCTGCAAAGTAGCTCAGGCGCCCCCTCCGCACGTTTTGCTTTTTGCGGCAGGCGTGGGCGACGCCAACGGCAGCTAGACTAGCAGCAGAAAACTAGATCAGTTCATAGCCGGCAAACCAATACCCGATTTCGAACGCGGCGGTGTCTTCGGCGTCGGAGCCGTGGATGGCGTTCTCCTGGAGCGAGCCGGCAAACTTCTTGCGGATCGTTCCTTCTTCGGCGTTGGCGGGGTTGGTGGCGCCCATCAATTTACGCAAGTCCGCAATTGCATTGTCCTTCTCCAAAACCATCGGGAAGAGCGGCCCCGAGGACATGAAATCGCAAAGCCCGTCGAAGAACGGCTTGGCGGCATGAACCGCATAGAAGCCCTTGGCCTGTTCCTTTGAGATGGAGGCTTTTTTGATGGCCACGATCTTGAAGCCGGCCTTGTCGATCTCGGCCAGTATGGCCCCGCTAAAGCCATTGCGAACCGCGTCCGGCTTGACGATGCTGAAGGTGCGCTGCGCCACGTGGATTGCTCCTTAAGAGATTTTCCTCTGCCTGTCTATTGTAATTGGTGTGGAGATGATGGAACCGCCTGCCCGCCGCTGCCGGAAATCTGGTAAAGTGGCGGCATGTTTCGTTTGACCGCCGCACAGCACTGTAATTGGATCGCGCTCATGGCCGTCTCGGTCGTGGGCATGGCCGGAGTTCCGGCGCTTTGCCAAACCGCTGCGCCTGCCGCGCTGCCAGGAGTTATACCCGCCAAAGTGCCTGTAACCCCGGGGCTTCGCGTCTTCGATGCTTCGCTGATTGACAAGACAGTGGACCCCTGCGAAAACTTCTACCGTTTCAGTTGCAATGGCTGGTTCAAGCGCAATCCGCTGCCCGCCGATCAGGTTGCCTATGGCCGATTCACTGAGTTGTTTGAGCTGAACCGGCTGCATCTGAAGCAGATTCTGGAAGCGGAGGCGACGCCCGCGCCAGGCAACGCAGACACGCGCAGCCCCAACGAGCAGAAGATAGGCGACGAGTACGCAAGCTGCATGGACACGGCAACCGTGAACAAGCTCGGCCTCACGCCGCTCCAGCCGGAACTGGACCGGATTGCCGCACTCAAGACTACTGCGGAGCTGCCGGCGCTCATTGCACACTTGCATTCCATCGGCGTGAACGCCTTCTTTGGCATGGGATCGAGCCAGGACTTCGCCGATTCAAGTTCGGTGATTTCCTTCTATATCTCCGGCGGCCTGGGCTTGCCGGAGCGCGACTATTACACGCGCACCGATGCCAAGAGCGTAGAGCAGCGCCAGCAATATGTAGCCCATGTGCGTACGATGTTCACGCTGGCGGGCGAAGCCGAAGCGCAAGCCGCCAAAGATGCCGAGACCGTGCTGGCTATCGAGACCCGGCTGGCCAAGGCTTCGCTCACCATCATCGATAAGCGCGATCCGCAGAATCTGAATCATCCCACGGATGTGGCCAGCTTTTCGAAGGAGTTGACGCACTTTTCGCTGGGCGATTATGTCGCCGCGGCTCACGCGCCCGCCGCCGGCAAAGTGAACGATACCGAGCCGAAGTTCTTTGCGGAGTTCAACAGCCTGCTGGGGGATACGCCGATCGATCGGATCAAAGTCTATCTGCGCTGGCATCTGCTCGACGCCTACGCCGGCACAAGCTTGCCTGAGAGCTTCGACCATGAGAACTGGAATTTCTATGCGCACATTCTCAATGGCGCGGAGAAGCAGCAGGAGCGATGGAAGCGCTGCACCAGCCGCGTCGATCTTGAATTGGGCGAGGCCCTGGGCCAGGTCTACGTGGTTAAATATTTTCCGCCGGAAGAAAAGCAGCGCACCCTGGAGATGACGCTGGCCATTGAGCAGGCGATGGATAAAGACATTGCCGGGCTCGACTGGATGAGCGCCGCGACCAAGGCGATGGCCAAAGATAAACTGCACGCGGTGATGAACAAGATCGGCTATCCCGATAAATGGCGCGACTACTCTAAGCTCGAGATTGTGCGCGGCGATGCGCTGGGCAACGAGATGCGCGTGCATGAGTTCGACTTTGCGCGGGACCTGGCCAAGATTGGCA
>Ga0182016_10000280_pt1 | contig 64032 bp, 46 predicted proteins | sample 712S2MmetaG_FD_120491 | JGI IMG/M metagenome (GOLD analysis project Ga0182016, IMG submission 120491) | Permafrost microbial communities from Stordalen Mire, Sweden - 712S2M metaG | ecosystem: Environmental > Terrestrial > Soil > Wetlands > Permafrost | place: Sweden: Stordalen | collected...
CCAATTACGGTGGCTTCAACCAGGTGATCAACTTCTCGGTGGACGGTTCGCCGGTCGCGCCGCGCCGCACCGTGGTTGCCATGGCGAACTGCAACGCCTGCCACTCCTATCTGGAAGTGCACGGCGACCTTCGCAACAACGTCACCTATTGCCCCATCTGCCATAACCCGAGCAACACCGACGCCAGCACGCGCTCCAGCGCCACGGTAACGGCGCAACAGTCGCTCCCGCCACAGGGGATCAACTTCGCCATGATGATTCATAAGATCCACACCGGCGCGAACCTGGAGGCGGTGTACGGCAAGGACTACATCATCGTGGGCCACGGCGGCAGCGAGAACGACTTTGGCGCCGCCTACGCTTCGGTTCCCTCTTCGATTCCCAACACCGGCGTCCGCTATCCCGCCATGGGCCCCAGCGGCTCGGTTCAGGATACGGCCGAGTGCTATATGTGCCACGCCGGCGGCTCGGAAGCGGTGTTGCCCATCGGCAAGAACGCCGTGACCGACCCGCAGGGCCCGATCAATCCGGACCCGGCCACCACTTCGGCATGCACCGCTTGCCACCTGGATGCCGGTTCGGTGGCCCACGCTCAGGCCAACACCAGTACGCAGTTCGGTGAAGCCTGCAGCGTCTGTCATGCAGCCGGCGCCACTTATGACGCCATCCAGGTTCATGCCGGACAATAAATCGTACAGGTAACCGTCATGCATCGACCGCAAGTGCGCACCGCGAGCCGCTCCGCCCTGTCCGCCCACCGCCCGATCCGCGCGCTGGCGCTGGCAGTGGCGGCGGCCGGGTGGCTGACAATTGTTTCGGGGAGCGCGCGGGCCCAGGCGGATGACAAGCCTGCCGCCAAGCCCGCCGCTCCCTCGGCACCCGCCAAGCTCGAATACATGGGCTCGGAGACCTGCGCCATGTGTCACGAAGACCTGGCCAAGGCCTTTCAGAAGAATCCCCACCGGCTGGTGGATACCGACAAGAAATACAAGCACCCGGCGCAGGCTTGCGAGGCGTGTCACGGTCCCTCCAGCAAACACGAAGATTCCATGAACGCGGCCGACATCCGCAATCCGGCCAAACTACCAGCGGCGGAGGCGGACCGCATCTGCCTGTCGTGCCATTTGAACGCGCCCACCCATGTTGGCCGCATCAGCGGCAGCCATGCCAAGAATGAAGTGAGTTGCGTCTCCTGCCACTCCATCCATAAGGGTCCGGAGGCCATGGTGGCGCGTAAACCGGCCGACATCAACCATCTCTGCGCCACTTGCCACCGGGACGTGTGGGCCAGTTTCCAGCGGCCGTACAAGCACCGGCTGCCGGAATCCGCCATGAGCTGCGTGGACTGCCACAACCCGCACGGCAGCCTCCTGCCCCACAGCCTGCAGCTTGTGGAAGCCAACGAACCGGCCTGCGTGAAGTGCCACGGGGATAAGCGCGGCCCGTTCCCCTTCGCGCACGCGCCCATGCAACTGGAAGGGTGTACCGCCTGCCACGAACCTCACGGGTCGGCCAATCCGCGCATGCTGACGCGGGCGCGGGTGTACTTCGTCTGCCTGGAGTGCCACGCCAATCTGTCGCAGCCTACCCCGGTTGCCAACGGCACCATGGGCGCCGTGCCGCCCGCGTTTCACGACCTGCGCAACCCGCGTTTCCAGAACTGCACGGTCTGTCATCAGAAGATACATGGCTCCTATGTGAGCCAGGATTTCCTGAAATGAAACATTCTTGGTTATTTCTGCTGCTGGCCTCGGGATACGCCCCGGTCTTCGGGCAAACGGTGCCAGCCGCGCCCGCCGCCGAGGCCCAGACAGGTCCCGCAGCCGCGCCGGCCGCACCCGCACCCGCCCAGGCCGCACCCGCCGCTTCTCCGGCTCCCGCCACCGAACAATGGATCACCGGCAGCTTCGAGGTGGGCTACCGCTGGACGCCGGATCTTTCGGGCAACATGAACGAGTATCGCAGCGTCGTCAATCTGGGCGCCGGTCCCCGCCTGCTCGATATCGACCTGACGATTATCGATCCCAATAAGCGGTTTTTCGACCGGGTGGACGCGCGCGCCAGCGGCTGGGGCGATCCGAATAACTCCATCCACGTGGACGCCACGAAGCTGGGAATCTACGACTTCCGTTTCGACTATCGCAACATGGCTTATTTCAATGCCGTGCCCAGTTTCGCCAACCCCGGCGCTCCGGCCGGCTTCAACGAGCAGGCCTTCGACGCGCACCGCCGCATGATGAGCGCCGACCTGGACCTCCTGCCCGGCAAGCACTTCGTTCCCTACCTTTCCTTCGACCACAATTCCGGTTACGGCGACGGCATCGACACCTACGTCGATTCCTCCAGTAACGAGTACGCCGTGCCTACCCGGCTGCGCGACGCCACCAATAATTACCGCGGCGGCGTGCGCGTGGAGTATTCGCGCTTTCACGTTTCTCTCGAGCAGGGCGGCACCACCTACAAAGACGACGATTTCGCCTCCGAAACAGGGGTGGAATATGGCGATAATTCGCAGCCGCTCTTCGGCCAGGTGCTGGACCTATCGAGCCTGAAGCAAACCTACGGTATTCGCGGCAGCAGCCTCTACAGCCGGGCGCTCGCGACTGCCAGCGTAACGCCGTGGTTGAACGTCTACGCGCAGTTTCTCTATAGCGAGCCCAAGACCACGGTCAACTACGTGGATATCGCCGACGGCAACTTCGCGCTGCTGAGCTCGCTGCTGTTCTACAGCGGCCAGTTGAACCTGGGAACCGGCACCTCCAACCAACCTCACACCACCGCCAGCGGCGGCGTCGAAATGCGGCCGCTCAAACGGGTGCGGGTGATGGGTTCCTGGATGACCGACCGGTATCACGACGCCGACTCGCCGCTCGAAAGCCAGCAGATCTACCTCACACCCACCACGCTCGGGCCGGGCCTGGTCACCAGCTTCAATTACACTCAATATGTGAACTACAACCAGGGCGAAGTCAACGTCATCTACGATGCCGGCAAGCGGCTCACCCTTCGTACCGGCTACCGCCGCGTGTGGGGCGAGGCCACGGAATTTGCCGGGCCGCTCAGCCAGACGGGCCTGTTGGTGGCGGGGCAGCTCCAGCGCAACATTGCCTTGGCCGGCGCCACTTATCGGGCCTCTCAAAAGCTGTCGGTGAACCTGGATTACGAAGGCGCTTCGAGCGACAACATTTACTTCCGCACCAGCCTGAACGACTATCAGAAGGGTAGGGCGCGGGCGCGGTATCAACTGGCCAGTTCGCTGACGTTGCAGGCCCGCTACCAGATACTCGAAAATCAGAATCCGGATCCCAGCATTCGCTACGACTTTGAAAGCCGCAACAGCTCGCTGGGCATTTTCTGGACTCCCAAAGCCGCCAAGCGCTTCAGCGTATCGGGCGAATACGACCGGTCCACGCTGCGCTCCAACATCACCTATCTCACCTTGCCGGCGCTGGGGTCGGCGGTGTCGGATTATCGCGATAACGCGCATACGGTCACCGGTACGGTGGACGTGGCTCTGCCGGGCAACGCCAAACTGAGCGTGGGCGGAGCGATGTTTCTGTCATCGGGCAGCCAGCCCGCCAATTACTATCAGCCGTTGGGGCGGTTTTCGGTGCCCATCGGCAAGCACGTGTCCTGGAACACTCAATGGCAGTGGTATGGCTTCAACGATTCCTTTTACGGGTATGAAGGTTTCCGCACGCACATCGTAACTACCGGGATACGGGTGACTCGTTAGGAGGCTGGCCATGGCGAATCTTTACAGAGTGGGTTTGGCCCTGCTGATGGTGTCGGGCGTGTTTGCGGCCGAACCCATTCAGGGCAACGCCGACAGGGGCGCGAAGCTTTTCCAAAACGAGCAGTGCGTCCGGTGCCATAGCGTCAACGGCAAGGGTGGTACCGCGGCACCCGATCTGGCGCGCCGCATGGACCGCGATTACACGCCCGCCGTGATGGCCAGCCTGATGTGGAACCATGCGCCGGAAATGTGGACCGGCATGAAGGCCCAGGGCATCGTCCGGCCGTCGCTCAGCGCCGAATCGGCCGCCGATCTTTTCGCTTATTTCGTAGCGGGGCGCTATTTTGAAAAACCCGGGGACGCCGGGCGCGGCAAGCTGGCTTTCCACGACAAGCACTGCGACTCCTGCCACGGCATCGATGCCGCCATGGCCGGCGGTGCTCCGCCGGTTTCGCGGTGGGAATCCCTGGCCGACCCGATCGTGCTGGCGCAACAGATGTGGAACCACGGCGGAAAGATGCGGGCGGCGTATCTGGCAGCGTCCCTCAAATGGACCGAGCTCGCGCCCCAGGAGCTCACCGACATTTTGGTATACCTGCAAAATCTACCGCAGACTCGCCATCAGGCGGAAAGCTTCGAGTTCGATATTTCCGACAGCGGCGCCGGCCTGTTCGCCTCCAAGGGTTGCACCGAATGCCACCAGGGCAAAATGGCGCTGGAGAACCGGCTCCGCAATCAGACCCTCACCGAGATCGCGGTGGATATGTGGAACCACCAGCCGTCCATGAAACAGCCGTCGCCGGTTTTCACTCGCCCGGAGATGCGCGAAATCATCGGCTACCTTTGGGCCCGGCAGTATTTTCGCGGCGAAGGCAATGCCGGGAGGGGCAAGAAGGTATTCGCGGATAAACATTGCGCCGCCTGCCATGAGCAGCCCTCCAGCGGCGCTCCGGCCCTGGGCGGGGCTAAAGGCCAGTATTCCGATATCAGCATGATGGGCGCGCTCTGGCAGCACGGCCCGCGCATGCTCGAGCTGATGGGCGAGCGCAAACTCCCCTGGCCGCGCTTCGATGCCCAGCAGATGTCGGACCTGATCGCCTATTTGAACTCGCGCTGAACGCCGCTGACGGGCCGGCACACCGTGGGGTATCGGGCAACCGCTCACAGGTCGCAGGCGGAACCGCCTGCGCCACCAAAGCAGGCGTATCTAATTCACGGCGATAATCACGCCCGGCTGGCTGGTCGCGCTTCCGATGGTGACCAAGACGGGGACGGACGAACCGGGGGTTACTCCTGTGGGGACGATGGCATTGACTTGCACCAGGCCGGCGATGGCGCCGGGCGCTCCGCCGCTGTACACGACTTGAGCGGGAACCCCGCCGATGGTCACGGTGGTACTGGACGACAACCAGGGCAATGGGTCGGATGGGGTAATGGAGGCGTCCGGGCTGGGGGGATTCGTCACGCCACCGCCGGTAAGGTAGATCTGCACGACGGAACCGGGGGCGGCGGGACGGGCCACGCTGTTGATGCTGTAGTCCTGGTTCAGGATCGCGCCGGGGCCGGAGGGGGAATAGTCCAGGGTGTAGATACCGGGATTGGCGGCTTGCACGTTCAGGACGGTGGCGGCGGAGATTCCTCCCTGGTAGGTCACGATCATTTTGGTGGTGCCGGCCACTTCGAACGGCACCACGGCGTTCACTTGCGTGTTCGAGGCGTAGGTGAGCGCGGCGGCTTTTCCATCGAACAACACCTGTGCGCCTCCCAGGTTGGTGGCGACGGCGGTATTGTTCGACACCAGTTGCAAGCCGACGCCAGTGGACGGTCCAAGATTATTTCCGAAAATGGAAACGATTTCACCCGGCGACACCACGCCCGAGGTCCCCAGCGCCGACGCGAAACTGGCCGAGTGGTCGACGGCGGCAATCAGCGGGGTAGGCGGGGCGGCAGCCTGCTGGGTAACCGAAAAAGCCAGCGTCCCGATATAAAGAGCGCCGGTTCGCGCCGCGCCCGTGTTCGCGCTCACGGTGTAACCGAGAGGCCCCGGGCCATTGCCATAACTGGTCGATGAGATGCCGATCCAATTCACGTTGGTGTAGACGGTACCCCAGGAACAGCCGGCGCCGGTGGTGACGGTCAGATAGCCGGGGCCTCCGGCGGCGGAAAAGGACGCGCCGGCCGGCGTGAACGTCAGGTTGCCCGGCGACCCATCCTGATTGACGGTGAACTGCGGCACCGGGTAAGGATACGCCGAACCGAGCGCCACCGGTGTGCTGGAGCCGGCTTCCACGGTGAGAGTTCCGGAACGGCCGGCAACGCAGGGGTTCGCCGCGACCGAATAGCCCACGGCTCCATTTGAAACGCCGCTCGCGCCGGAAGTCACGGTAATCCAACTGGCATTGCTCCACGAGTTCCAGACGCAGTCGCTCTGGACCGCGAAGGTGGAAGAGCCGGCGCCCACACCGATTTCGTAAGCCGTCGAAGTCAGCGTCAGCAAGCACGGAGATGCCTGCTGGGTGACGGCGACCGTCGCCACCGTGCCCGCCGCCGAATCGGCGATCGTAATCTTCGCCGTACGCGGGGAGGGGAGCGTGTTAACGGTCACGGCATAGGCGAAGGTGTAGCTTCCGCCGGATTGCCCGTTTGCCTGGCCGTAGAAGGTAAGCCAGGAAGAATCCGACGTGTAGGTCCAGATGCAGTAGCTGCCGGAGGCCACGGAAATCTGTCCAATGCCGGCGGTGTAGGAAATGGTAGCGGTCTGGGGCGGATTGACGGTATAGGCGCATTGCGCGCACAACGGCATCGCCGCCAGGAAAGCGAGGAACAGCTTCATCAGTTGTTATGTTAGCCCGCATTTCAGGCGGGTGGGCCGGCGAAAGGCAGGGTTGGCCGCCTCGCGGAGCGGCCGAGTACCGGGCTTTGTCAGGCGGCGGCGGTTTGGGGTTTATTGAGGCAACATTGTTTGAATTTCTTGCCGCTGCCGCAGGGGCAGCGGTCGTTGCGGCCGGTTTTGGGGTCGGGGCGGCGATAGGGCTGTTGGGGAGTTTGTGCATTTTTGTGCATGATTTCGGGATTTTGGGCGGATTTTGGGAGGATGGGAGTGGCGCGGCGCTCCTTCGCGGGAGAAGGCAGGGCATGGCTGAGGATGAAGATGGCGGCGCGGAGACGCGCGGAGGTGGAGGATTTCGGGTCCTGGAGGATCTGTTCGAGGGCCTGGAAGGCCAGCTCAGCACGGCCGACGGCGCCTTCGTGCAGCATGTCGGCGCGGTCGTTTTGGGCGTCGCGAAGGGCCGCCTCAAAGGCCGGCGAGGTGTGGCGCCAATAGGCGATGGCGTTGCGGTGAACGCCGGCCTGGTCGGCGGCGGCATTGAGGTTGGCGCCGTTCAAGAGAGCGTCGATAACCTGGAGCTGAGGAGCGGAGAGGGCGGAATCGGGCATGGGAGCTACCTTTCGGCCACTACGATAGCTTGCGAGCGCGGAAGAAGCGGCTGTCGGGAAGGGGCGGATTTGGCGGAAGTGGCTTGGAATGTGGGGGAAGGGAATATTTAGAAAATCCGTGACTGGCGTTTGGGCGGGGATGGGTTTCCGGAGAGCTCTTTGCAAGGTCTAGTAGCTAGAGGCGCGGGGGCTGTGATGAGCTCGCGCGGCGTCGCGTGGCAGGCTGCGGTCCACTCTTCTCGCGCGGCACTTTACCGATAAACCCACATGTCATTCCCAATGATCAAAGGAGCCTGTGCTTGGTGCCCACCATTCGGTTGCCTGCGGCCCGCCGCGGGGGACGCAATCACATCGGTCGCGCAGGCCGGCTTAGCGCCAGGGGAGACGTGATCGTCAATTTGTCGAATTGGGCGTTGATCCAGCCGTTGACGCCGAACCCTATCTGCCCAGATATGTAGGCTGAGTCGTTGGCGGTTCCCAGCACGAGCCGATCAAGCTCAGCGCGGATTGTCGTCCCCACAAAGGTGAGCGCCAGCTCATGCCAAGTGTTGGTGCCGAGCGGCGCCACCGATCCGTAGACCAGGCCTGTGGTTGTGCCGTCGATATCCTCCCGCACGATAGCCCAGTTCCCCTGATCGGTGACTTGCAGGTGGTAGGACTGCCGGCACGAGGGATCGGCGGGCGATTGATCGCCGACGCGGCCCAGGAGTTGGACAGCGCCCGATTGTTCCAGCAGGACGTCGGCGCTCACCCGGTAGTCAGTCCAATTCACGTCTCCCATCAGAGTGTATGGATTGCTGGCCTTGCGCAGCGTGGGGGTTACCCACCAGAAATACGGCTGCACCGCCGCCATCTGCCGCAGACACTGGCCCGCTCAGCCGCCGCCGCACGGCGCAATCTCGAACGCTCCGTTTACATCGGCGAACAGGCGGGCTTCCTGGCCGATGTTGTACTCCTCGAAACTGTCCGAATAGGGTAACTGCAGGGAGCACTCCACGCCGGACTGGCAAACGGCCGCGGGCGCACTCCCTTTACTCTGTCCCGTGGTGGTGGTGATGCTATAGAGGAAGCCGGGCTGCAAGGTCACCGAGTACAAACCGTTCACCGGCGCCACATCCTGAGCTTCGGCGAACCAGTCATCCGGATCTGTCGAGTTCAGATTGGTGGACCAGACATGCACCGGACCAGTCGCAAGGCCGCCCGTCACGACGAAGCTAAAGATCTGACTGCTGGTGGCGTAAGCGGTTTCGATGACGATGCTATAGTCGCTCCCGTTGGGCGACGACAGCGCGACATAGGAGCCGATGTCTCCGGTGGTGCGCCCGGCGGCGCTGTCGATGTATCGCCAGCCGGGTTCGACGAACTGAGTGGTATGCGCCATCGCCCATACACCCGGGCCGACGAAGTAGTTTCCCGACCGGGGTTCTTCGGCCAGGATCAGCCCGTAGCTCGAATACGGAAAATTCGTGCAGGTAGCGCCGATCAGCGGCCAGACGATCGAAGCCGTGATGCCTCCGTCTATGTACTGCAAATTGGTCGCCCTGGCGATATTGGCGGCGGACTCTCCGTTGCTTTCCGAAGCCCACATGGGCTTGCCGAGACCGGAGACCATCTGAAAGTCGGTGCACTGCACGATGGCGCCGAAATCACAAGGGTAGTGCGCAGCGGGGACGTCGATGTCTGTGTAGAAACTCGGAGCCGATATGGCGGCCTGCGCGGACGGCGTCAGGTGGGCGTAGTACTCGTCGGGGCCGATAATCTTCGTGGATAACCCGTTCGCCGCGAGCGCCTGCTTCAGACTGTGGAACCACCCGAGATCCCACCCGGTGTAGCACTCGTTCCACCCGCCGACATAATCGATATTGAGATTGTGGTCCGTCTTAGCGCCCGTGAGCCACTTCACGATGTAGTCCACGTTGTCCTGGGACCAGAAATTCGCGCCCCCTCCCATCCAGCCGGGAGCGGTCCACTCGATCGCCACCAGCTTGATGTCGGGGTTTCGCGCCTTGGCTTGTTCCATCAACCACCATTCGTAGCCGCGGTAGTAATTCTCATCACTCGCCGAGTGCATGTGGCTAGGCTCGGCGCCGCTGGTCGAGTTTGCGTCGCCGCCGATCTCGACTTTGAGGATCTGCAGCGACGCGCCGTAGTTGGGCTTGAAGAGATAGTCCAGGATCTGGCTGCGGTTCGGTTCTGGGTAATCGATCAAGAGGCGGGAGTTACCGCCTCCACCGCTGATTGCGCCGAGACCATCAAAAGTGCGTCCCAAGCCGCCCCCTTCGAGGCTGACGGGGGCAGCGGCTCCGGCTCGGGGTGCGACGATGAGCGGGAGGTTCTCTGTCTCACCCAAATGCCGACCTTGGGAATCCGCGGCTTGGCCCGCATCGCGCGAAGGTTCAGATGGGGATAATTGGGCAGGCCGGGTCCAAACGCCCGATGTCGTGCGGATCGCCTGTGACGACGTGGTCTCCGCGCTCTCTGGCGATAATTACGACCGAGGCGTCGATTACGTCCGCGACGCCGGCCGCGCCGCACAATTCTCCGCAGGCGCGGGCGAGTTGCTCATCGAGAGCGACAATCTCGACTTCGTCGATGCGCAAAAACCGCGCCAGTGCGACCTGAACACGGCTATCCCGCCATGCTTGTCCCACCACACCCGCAGGCACTCGAAATTTGAGGCGGTGGGCCAAAGCCCGAGCGAGCAAAGCGATCAGCCGCTTGTCGCCACGATCCAAGGCGATCAAAGCGCCGGCGTCAAGTGTTATCCCCGCCCGCGCCGCGGCAGCATGCGTTCCGCCCATTTGATGTCCTCCGGCGCTGGCTCGCCATATTGTCCGATCAGATCGCTAAGAAGCGCTCGGAGGGAGTCACGCTTTTCGTGTTCCGCCAGAACGCTGGCGATATAGCCAGAAATCCGCTCTTCCCGCGCGCACTTCCCGGTGGACTCTGGCGAGTTGCTGTTTCGGCAAGCTAATGGCGATTTTCGCCCTGGTCATACCGATATCATACCATCGGTCAGCCCGGGGCGTGCGCGCGGTTCTCGGGATGGATCGTCCGGCGGCCCGGAGATCGGGCTGTTTCGCCAGCCCCAGGAAAACGGGGATATCGGAAAGCAGTTCGGCCCCGCGCCAGATGTTCTCGCGATCTGTGAGGCCCCCCCGATTGGTTCCTGTTGATGCCCCGCGAGCTCGACGCGAGTCGAGGCTCCGAGCTCCTGAGCCGCGTGGAATTTGGGTTGAGCCAAGTTTCGAACCGGCCAGCGAACGGCCGGGCTGGCGCCCGGCTGGACCGATTGACAATCGGTCCGCAGGTTAACAACCTGCCCCACAAAAACCGGGTCACCTTATTTTCCTTCAGGTCGCGAAATGACGGGGCGACATCAGGAGCCCCACGGAGTTGCACCGGCGACAAGGTCGCCGGCGCTACGCGAGAAGTCTGCCAAGCTAATTCAGCAGGCGGCCCTGGCGCAAGTAGGCCGGGGTATCCAGGTCGTCCAGGTCGATGCCCGGTTCCTCGTCGGCGAGCAGCGACGGTTCCGGCATGACGGGCTCGGGTTCGAAGAACGGCTCGGGCATCCGTACCGGCATGGGCAGCGGCTCCGGCTCGGGTGCGGCGATGAGCGGCGGCGCGGCGGCTTCCAATCGTTTGGGACTCTCCACGACCACGGCGCCGGCCGGCTGAAACCCGGTGGCAATCACGGTCACCTTCACCTGGTCGGCCATCTTTTCATCCAGGATGGCGCCGAAGGTGATCTCGACGGCTTCGCAATGGGTGGCTTCGCGGACCAGGTTGCAGGCGTCGTCCACGTCCTGAAAGCTCATCTGGCGGGAGCCGGTAATGTTGATCAAAATGCCGCGCGAGCCGGCGATCTGGACGCCTTCGAGCAGGGGGCAACTGATGGCGGCGCGGGCCGCCTCCACCGCCGCGTTTTCGCCGCGGCCCGTGGCGGTGCCCATCATGGCGTAGCCCATGCCTGCCATAACCGAGCGGATGTCGGAGAAATCGCGGTTGATGACACCGGGCGTATTGATGATGTCGCTGATGCCCTGGACGGCCTGGCGGAGCAGATCGTCGGCCACCTTGAAGGCCTCAAAAAAGCTGACGCCTTTGGGGATGAGAGCGCGCAACCGCTCGTTGGGAATGGCGATCACCGAGTCCAGGGCGGAGGCGAGCTGGGCCAAGCCACCCTCGGCCAGGCGCATGCGCGCGGCGCCCTCGAACGCAAAAGGCTTGGTCACCACGGCCACGGTGAGGGCGCCCAGTTCCTTGGCCAGGTTGGCGACCACCGGCGCTGCCCCTGTTCCGGTGCCGTAGCCCAGGCCGGCGGTGACGAACACCATGTCGGCGCCCTGCAGCAGCTCCACGATCTGATCGGTGTTCTCGAGCGCGGCCTGGCGGCCGATATCGGGTTTCGACCCGGCGCCCAGGCCGCGCGTGATTCTGGCTCCCAGTTGCACCTTGTTGGGCACGGGACAAGAGGCCAGCGCCTGGCGATCGGTGTCCATGACGTGGAAATCCACGCCGCCCAAGCCCGCCGCCACCATTCGCGCCACCGCGTTCGAACCTGCGCCGCCCACGCCAATCACTTTGATTTGCGTTCCGCAGCGCGCTTCTTCTTCGATTTCGTATTTCAAGCCGTCCAGGTCCGTGTCCATCAACGCCATAAATCACCTCTTCAAAGAAACCGCTCCCTCACGGTCGCGGTAAATGCGGCTACCGTAACATGCGTCCCAACCAGCCGGCCGCTTCGCGTTGCGCCCGGGTATGGTCTTTCAGTTTGGCCGAATACATGGCCAGCCCCAAAGCAGTGCACCATTCGCGATCTTTCATCTCGGCGGGACCGCCTTCCACTCCCAAAGTCAGGCCGAATCGCGACTGGCAGTCCAATTCCCGGTCGGCGACCTCCAGAATCTCGGGCAGTTTGGCGCCGCCGCCGGTCAGGAACACCCCACCCAACAAGGACTCCTGCATGCCGATCCGAACCAGCTCCTTGCGCACCTGCTGGAACAAGTCGATGGCGCGCGACTCCAGAATCAGGTTCACGTTGCGTTTGCGCGTTTCAGCGGGCTCGCGGCCCTCGGGCACGGGGAGTTCCACCCAGACGTTCTCCGGACATTCGGCGTAGCGCGCCCGCCCGTAGTCGCGCTTCACGAATTCGGCTTCGAGCGGGCTCAAGCGGAGCGCCTTGGCCAGGTCGGCGGTGAAGGTATCGCCACCGATGGGAATGCTGGATGCCTGGCACATGGCCTCGCCGTTGTACACCACCAACTCGGTGGATTCGGAGCCGATATCCACCACGGCGATGCCCTGCCGCCGGTCCTCCGGCACCACCACGGCATAGCTGGCCGCCATGCCTTCGAAAATGCTCTCTTCCACGTTCAGGTGAGCCTGATTGACCGCGCCCACCAGCGCATTATGTTCCTGGATGGAAGTCGTAACCAGGTGAACATTGGCCTCCAGGCAGGAAGCCAGCGTCTTGCGCGGGTCGGTGTGGCCGGGATGATCGTCCACCACGAAATCCTGGAGCAAGAGCTGCAGGATCATGCAATCTTCGGGCAACTGGCGGCGGCGGGCGCGGGACACGGCGCGGTCGATGTCGGCCGCTTCCACTTCTCTGACATAGCCCCAGTTGTGAATGCCGTGAACGTTGGTGCCGCGCACGGTAGGGCCGCCCATTCCGACGACCGCGATCTCGATCGACAGCCCGGCAGTGGCTTCGGCTTCCCGCAGCGCGGCCAGCACGTTATCGGTCACCGCCGCCTGGTCGGCGATGCGCCCTTTGGCCCAACCCGCGGAGTCGACTTCACCGGCACCCACCAGGCGTACGCGGCCCCGGTCCACCAGGACCACGGCCATCCTGGTCTTGCCGCTTCCCAGGTCGATGCCCGCGCCGACGATTTGTTGCTTTTTTGCCCCCATGCCTGCTACTTATTCCTTTGCCGTAATGCGGTCGTCCAGGCGAAGGTCGAACGCGGTGGCGTCCGGAGCCGCCTGCGCCATCTCCGCGTAATGTTTGGCGAAATTGCGATAGCGGCGGATATAGTTGCCGTCGCCCATGCGCAGCGATACCGTCCGGTCGCCCATCTGCGTCACCACCAGCAGATCCTCCGGATCGCTGGCATCCACCTCGGAAACCGATTTTGCTTCCCGCCCCATGTCGCGCTCGAAAGCCAGAAAAGCGCGCACACGCTCGCGGCGTTCCGGCTCGGAGGAATCCTCCCGGATGCCGCTCAACACCGGAAAGGAGAACTCCGCCTGAGGCGGCGGATCCACCAAAACCCCGTTGGCGTCGATGAGCAGCAGCAGGCCCGAGCCCGGCATCACGAATGCCACCGGCGTGCGCTCGCGGATGCGCACGATGAGCCGGCCGGGCCATAGTCGCGAAACCGAAGCGTCCTCGATCCAGTCGATGGCGAGCAGCCGGCGGCGGCGCTCGGCCAACGGAATGGAAAAGACGCTACGGTTGAAATCCATCGCGAATACGCGCGCCACCTGGGAGCGGGGAGCGTAGCGCAGCCCTTCGATCGCAATCGCGTTCGGATCGTCGCGGGATAGCGTGAAGCGGGGACTGCCGACCAGGTACGCCCGCACCTTCAAGCCGGCCCAGGCCGTGGAAGCGCAGACCGCAAGAAGCACCGCCAGCCCGGCCGCGCGCCGCCAACGAACCGTTTTGTCGCGTTTCTTAGCTTCGCGTGCCATCCGGATCGGCCCCCTCGGCGGCGCGCAGCGCCGCCAGCACTTTCTCCCCCGCCTGCCACACGTTGCCCGCGCCCAGCGTCAGCACCAGGTCGCCTTCCCGCGCCACGGCAACGAGCGCCTCCACACCCCGATCGATGGTGCCCACGTACTCCACGGCGCGGTGACCCGAGCGGCGAATGCGCTCGACCAGCATCTCGGCCGTTACGCCTTCGATGGGCGTTTCCGAGGCGGCGTAAATATCCATCACGAAGACGCTGTCGGCCTGGTGGAACGCGCGCCCGAATTCGTCGGCAAGAAGCATGGTGCGGGTGTAGCGGTGGGGCTGAAACAGCACGTGAATCCGCCGGAAGCCGCACTGGCGGGCTCCCTCCAGGGTCGCCTGGATTTCGGTGGGGTGGTGGCCGTAATCGTCCACCACGGTAATTCCCCGTTGCCTGCCGCGCACCTGGAAGCGCCGCTCCACGCCGCTGAAAGTCTCCAGGGCTTGGGCGATCGCGGCGGGCGCCACGTCCAGCTCCATCGCCACGGCGGCCGCGGCGGTCGCATTCAGAACGTTGTGGCGCCCCGGTATGCGCAGGTGAAACTCGCCCAGGTCGGCGGCGCGATAGCGCAGCCGGAAGCGGCTCGAAAAACTGCCGCAAACGATAGCGGTGGCTTCCACCTCCGCCTGCGCTGTGGTGCCGTAGGTGACGGTGCGGCGCTGAATCGCCGGCAGGATGCTCTGCACGTTGGCGTCGTCCAGGCAGACGATGGCGGCGCCGTAGAACGGAACCTTGTTGACGAACTCGATAAATGCGGCACGAATGGCGTCGAGGTCGGGATAGTGATCCAGGTGCTCGCGGTCGATATTGGTGACCACGGCCAGAATGGGCGCGAGCTTGACGAACGAGCCGTCGCTTTCGTCGGATTCCGCCACCAGAAAATCGCTGTGCCCCACGCGGGCGTTGGAGCCTCCCATGGTTCCGACGCGGCCGCCCACCACCACGGTGGGGTCGAGGCCGGCGTGGCTCAGGATAGTGGCGGTGAGCGAAGTAGTGGTGGTCTTGCCGTGGCTGCCGGCGATGGCGATTCCGTACTTCAGCCGCATCAGCTCGGCCAGCAGCTCGCCGCGCGGAATCACCGGCAGCCCCAGCCGCCGCGCCTCGCGCACCTCGGGATTCCGCTCGTCCACGGCCGAACTCACCACCACGATGCGCGCGCCGCCCAGGTTGGCGGCGTCGTGCCCCTCGAAAATGGTGGCGCCCAACGAGGCCAGGCGTTCGGTGATGGGCGACAGCCTAAGGTCCGATCCGCTGATCTTGTAGCCGTTATTGAGCAGCACTTCGGCAATGCCGCTCATCCCGATTCCGGCGATGCCTACGAAATGGAGATGCTGCGGTCGTAAGAACATTTCAATACCTTATTGTTTCGGTTGTGAAGGGCGATGTCAAATGCCTTTCGGCTATAGTGGGGCGGGCAATTCTGCCCGCAGCCGCCTTTTTAGGCGGCTCTTTCGAGGTATAGCGAGTCTTCCCGCCAGGCGAGAGCCGGCTAAAAGCCGGCTGCAGCCAGAATTGGCTGCCCCACAATCTGTGTAGAAACGCGGCCGGGGTGAAAAAGTGTTCGGCATTAGACTGAGAGTCCGCTCCACGAGAAAGCAACGCGTCACACCTTGCCACGGCGCCCTCCGGCTACTTCTTCCAGGATCTCGGCGGCTCTTTCGGCCGCGCCTCGCCGCGCCAGCTTACGCGCGGCAGCGCCCATGCGTTCCAGCAAGCCGTCGTCGGCGGCGATTTCCGATACCATGCGAAACAGGCGCTCTCCGTTCATTTCGCCATCGGCGGCCATGCGCGCCGCGCCGGCCCGTTCGATGGCTTCCGCATTGCGCGTCTGATGATCGTCGGCGGCGAAAGGAAACGGCACCAGGATGGCGGGCTTTCCGGCCGCGGCCAGTTCCGACACCGTACCCGCGCCGGAGCGGCACACCACCAGGTCCGCGGTGGCGAACGCGCGCGGCATGTCGGCGATAAAAGGCGTCACCTCCCCGTCCAGGCCCGAATTCGGAAAAGACTCGCGCAGTTCCTGGTATCCGCGTGCCCCGGTCTGGTGCACGATTCTGAGCTTCATCCCCGAGCGGCGAAACAAGGGCCAGCTTTCGCGCGCGGCGCGATTGAGAGTGCGCGCCCCCTGGCTGCCGCCGGTCACCAGAATCTCCAGGGTTTCGCCGCGCGGTTTGGGGGCAATGGCAAAGAATTCCTCGCGCACGGGAAGGCCGGTAAGCTCGCTGCGCCCGGCGGGAAAGCTGGCGGCCGTCTCCGCAAAGGAGATCAGCGCCCGCGACACGCGCCGCGCGATGGCACGATTGGTGAAGCCCGGCACCGCGTTGGGCTCCATCACCACCACCGGCACGCGCGCCGCCAGCGCGGCCAGAACCGGCGGCCCGGCGACGTAACCGCCCATGCTGAATACCGCGCCGGCGCCATGCACCCACTGGCGGCATTCGAAGGTGGCCAGCGGCAGCCGGGCCAGCGTGGTCAACTTTCGTCCCACGCCCACCTGGTTCAACGCGCCGATTTCGATCTTCTTCAACTCGAATCCTTCCGCCGGCACCAGCCGAGCCTCCAACCCGCGCCCGGTCCCGACAAACATCGCTTCGTGCCCGCGCCGGCGCAGCTCGCGCGCCACCGCCAGGGCCGGAATCACGTGGCCGCCGGTGCCGCCGCCGGCCATCACAAATCTAGCCACAATGCTGCCCACTAGCTCCTCCAGGGCTGCCATCGGGCAGACGGCGGTCGGGGCAACCACCGCCTGGGAGGGCGTGAAAGAATCGGATGGCAGGCGGAACCGCCTGCCCCACCATTGAAAACAACGCACCTGCTTTGGTGGCGCAGGCGGTTCCGCCTGCGACTTGTTTTTCACAGCTCCTAGCGGTCGCGGCTCGGAAAGGCTTGGCTCCTCCCGGGGAGAAAAGCCGAGATGACTCTCGGCTCTGCAGGCTTGACAGCCTGCGCCACGAACTTAGGTTACCCCACATGTTCCGCCACATTCATGAGCATGCCCAGCATCGCAAGGGAGCTTACCAGGGAGCTGCCGCCATAGCTGATCAGCGGCAGCGGAATCCCCTTGGTCGGTCCCAGGCCCACGGCCACACTCATATTGATGAATGCCTGCACTACCAGCACCACGGTCACGCCGAGCGCCAGGTACCGGCCGAACTCGTCGCGAGTCAGCACGGCCACGCGCAGGCCGCGCCACCCGATGGCCAGAAAGCACACGAGCAACCCGACCGTGCCAATCAGGCCGGCCTCTTCGCCGATCACCGCGTAGATAAAGTCCGTGTGCGCTTCGGGCAAATACAACAGCTTCTGGCGGCCGTTCATGAGCCCTACTCCCAAGTAGCCTCCCGCACCGACGGCAATCTTCGACTGGTCCTGCTGGTAGTTGGGATCGTGAGTGCGCAACGTCTCTTCCATGCGTTCCCGGATGCGGCCATGCGGATCGATTCGGGAGATCAGCTTCAGCTCGGGGTCGTAGTGCTTCACCACGCGGATGAGCCGGTACGGTTCGGCCGCGACCGACGCCCCAAACCCGACGAGCGCGATCAGCGCCGCAATCAGACAGTACCGGAATTCGAGGCCCGCCACGAAAAACACCGCCGCGGCGGTAAAGCCCAGCACCACCGCCGTGCCCAGATCGGGCCTTACCACAGCGCCAATCACCAGCCCCACCGCGCACGCGGCTGGAATCAGCGTGTAGCGCGGATTGTTGATGGCCCGCCCGCGCCAGGTGACGAAGAACGCCAGGAACACGACCAGCGCCGGTTTGGCCAGCTCCGAAGGCTGCAGACCGGCCGGGCCCAGCCGCAGCCAGCGATGGTGCGCCGGATCGAGAAAATACACCGCGAACAGCAGCACCATGGCCACGCCAATGGCTCCGAACGCCACCCCCGGGTTTCGCAGCAGGTGGTAGTCGGTCTTCTTCAGCAGCATCATCGCCACCACGCCCAGCACCGCGAACTCCAATTGCCGGATGACAAAGTGCCAGCTCGACTGGATGCGCGGATCGAGCCGCGCCATGATCGAAGAAGAGCTGTAGATCATCACCATCCCGAACGACACCATGGCCAGCACGGTGAAGAACAGGATCCAATCGGTTTTCAGACGTTGCGACATGGGTTAATCCCCCGCCTCCAGACGGCCCACGATTTCCTTGAAGGTCTCGCCGCGATGTTCGAAGCTTCTAAACTGGTCGAAGCTGGCGCAGGCCGGCGCCAGCAGCACGGTATCGCCCGGTTGGGAGCGCGCATACGCCGTCCGCACGGCGTGCTCCAGCGTGCCGGCCTGGACCAGTGGGACGGCACCGGCCAGCGCGGCGGCGATCTTCCCGGCGGCCGCGCCGATCAGCAATGCCGCGTGCGCCTTGGCCGCCAGCGGGGCGCGCAGCGGTGCGTAGTCCAGCCCCTTGTCCTTCCCGCCGAGAATCACCCACAGGCCGCCGGCGAACGCATCCAGCGCCTTTAACGCCGCGTCCACGCTGGTTGCTTTGGAATCGTTATAGAAGTCGACACCTTCGATCTGGCGGACGAACTCCAGGCGATGCTCCACGGCTTGAAAGGTTCTTACCGCGGCGGCAATTTGCGCATGGCTGACCCCCGCCCGCGCCGCCGCCACGGCCGCCGCCAGCACGTTCTCCACGTTGTGGGCGCCGCGCAGCGGAATCTCGCTCACGCCCATCAGCGGCCGGCCATCGAGCACCAATTCGTCGCCCTGGCGGTAGGCGCCCGGTTCCACGGACCGCGCGCCGCTGAACCAGCGCACCTCGGCCGCGGTGTGTTTGGCGAAACCGGCGCAGACCGCGTCTTCGGCGTTCAGCACGGCACAATCGGACGCGGTCATGGTCTCGAACAGGCGGCGCTTGGCGGCGGCGTAATTTTCGAAAGTATGATGCCGGTCCAGGTGATTCTGAGTGACGTTCAGCGCGAGGCCGATGTCGGCGCGAAATTCGGCGATGGTTTCCAGTTGAAAGCTGGAAAGCTCCAGCACGTTCCAGCCATCGGCGCGCGAACCTTCGATCATGGCCGTCACCGGCGTGCCGATGTTGCCTCCCACCTGCACGGCCATGCCCGCCCCGCGCAGAATGTGGCCGATCAGGCTGGTAGTGGTGGTTTTGCCGTTCGATCCGGTGATGCCAATGGTGCGGCCGTGGAGAAACGGCGCCGCCAATTCCACTTCGCCGATCACGCGCGCACCGCGAAGGCGCGCCCTTTCGAGCGCGGGCAAATCGGCCGGCACATCCGGAGAAAGCACAATCAGCCCAGGTTCTTCGAAGACGGCATCGGTCTGCCGCGCGAACCGGATTCCGAGCCGCTTCACCAGTTCTTCGGCCGGCCCCAGCGCGGCCAGCGGTTTCAGGTCGGTGGCGCGAACATCGGCTCCCTGCCGCACCAGCAGCTCCGCCGACGCCATCCCGCTCAGCTTCATTCCCACTACCAGGGCTTTAGTTGGCATATGTCAGAGGGCTCCCGAAGGGGGCGTAGCCGCAACCGAAAAGCGCCGGGTTGAGTCCCGCCGTGGCAGACTGAGAGTCCGCTCCACGAGAGGGCCGCTCGGGCCGGTGGGAATCCGACAGGTGGAGCATGGGCGTCGAGATGAGTCTCGACGCGGCACGCACGAGTGCGTGCGCCACGGAGGTCGGATTGGGTGGTTCGATGTTCATGTCTATCGCAGCTTCAACGTGGTTAGGGCGAACAATGCCAGCACCAGGCCGGCAATCCAAAACCGCGCAATCACTTTTTCTTCCGCCCATCCCAGTTGCTCGAAATGGTGGTGCAGGGGGGCCATCTTGAAAATTCGCTTGCCATGGCGCAGTTTGAAGCTGCCCACCTGCAAAATCACCGACACGGCTTCCAGCACGAAAACGCCGCCGATGAACAGCAGCAGGACCTCCTGCTTGATCAGGACCGCAACCGCCGCCATGGCGCCGCCCAATCCCAGCGCGCCGACGTCGCCCATGAAAATCTCCGCGGGGTGCGCGTTGTACCAGAGGAATCCGAGGCTGGCGCCGGTCATGGCCCCGCAGAACACGGTCAACTCGCTGGTGCGCGGATTGCGCGCCAGTTGCAGGTACTCGGCAAGCTGGGCGTGGCCCCCGGCGTAGGTCAGGATGGTCAGGGCGCCGGCGGCGATCACCATCAGGCCGATCGCCAAGCCGTCGAGCCCGTCGGTGAGGTTGACAGCGTTGGAGGAGAAGACCAACACCAGCGCCACGAAAAGGCAAAACGGCGCGACTCCAAGAACGTAGGTCCAGGGGTTGGCCAGCAGCGGCGTGATCAGCAGCGACGGCTTGAACTGCTTGAAGAACGGGATGTTCATCTGCACCGAATAATCGCCGTGGCCGCGCATGACCAGCAGCAGAATCGCAAAACCGAATCCCATGGCGAACTGGTAGAGCAGCTTGCGCCTGCCGCTCAGGCCCAGGTTGCGGCGGTTGGTGACCTTGGCGTAATCGTCGATGAAGCCGATCCAGCCGAACCCCAGCAGCGCCCCGATCGCCGCCCAGACGTAGACGTAGCGCAGGTCCGCCCACAGCAGGGTCGGCACCACGATCGAAATAATGATCAACACGCCGCCCATGGTGGGCGTGCCGGCTTTCTTCTGGTGCGACTGCGGCCCTTCCTCGCGAATATACTGGCCGATCTGAAACTCGCGCAGCTTGCGAATGAGCCACGGCCCCAGCGCGATGCACAAGAACAACGCCGTCAGGCTGGCGAAGGCGGTGCGAAAGGTGGTGTAGCGGAACACCCGGAACGGGGTGGCGTAGCGGAACAGCTTTTCGTAGAGCAGGTAATAGAGCATGGGTCAGGCCGTGAACCTTTCGAGAGCCCGTTCCACGCGCACGCCGCGCGAACCCTTGAACAGGACAGCGTCGCCGGTGTGGGCCAAGCCGCGGGCGTATTGGCCAGCGGCGGCGGGGTCGTCCAGGAACGTCGCGCCGGCGGCCGGCATGCCGCCATCAACCGCCGCTTCCACCATCAGCCGGGCGTCGCCGCCCACGCCGATCAGGTAGTCCACGCCATGTTCGGCCGCGTATCGCCCCACCCCGCGGTGCAGCTCGCCGGAACAAGTCCCGAGCTCCAGCATCTCTCCCAAGACGGCGATGCGCCGCACTGCCGGGGTTCGCGCCAGCACGTCGATCATGGCCTTGGCCGCTTCCGGGTTGCTGTTGTAAGTGTCATCCCAAATCACGATTCCGTCATGCTCGATTCTTCTGCCGCGGCGCTCGCCCGCCTCGAAGCCGCGCACCGCGTCGGGCAGGCGCTCGGGCGCAATTCCGAATTCGCGCGCCACCGCGATGGCCGCCAGCAGATTCATCACCGCGTGCCGGCCGGCCATGCCCGTCTCGAATTCCACGCCCAGGGCCGAGAACCTGGCTCCGCCGCCGCTCTCCCGGTAAGCCTCGGCCCGCACGCCGGCGTCCGGGGCAAATCCGAAAGTCACGGTGCGGCCGGCGTGCACGCGGGCGAACTGGCGCACCCTGACGTCGTCGGCGTTCAACACCGCGACTCCATCCGGCGGCAGCGATTCGACGAGTTCCCGCTTGGCCGCCGCTACGCCGTCGATTCCATCGGCGAAGAATTCCACGTGCGCGTATCCCACGTTGGTCACGACCGCGACCGAAGGCGACGCCATATGCGCCAGCTCGCGAATTTCACCTGCGTGATTCATTCCCATCTCGAGCACGGCCGTCCGCGCCCCGTCCGGCAACCGCAGGATCGAGAGGGGCACGCCCACGTGGTTGTTGAAATTGCCGATGGTGCGGCCCACCGGCCGGTCCACCTCGAGCAGGTGCGCAATGGCGTCTTTGGTGGTGGTCTTGCCCGCCGAACCGGTGACCGCGACCACTTCCCCGCCCCACTCCCGCCGGGCCCACACGGCGGCCGCCTGCAACGCGGCCAGGGTGTCGCCGACAACCATTTCCCGCCCGGCGGCATCCGGGCACACCGCGCGATCCACCACCGCGGCCACGGCGCCTTTTTCCAGTGCCGCAGCTACAAAATCGTGGCCGTCGTGGCGCTCGCCGCGCAGGGCGAAATAGACCCCTCCCGGCGCCTGTGTCCGGCTGTCCACACTCCATGCCGCCGCGGCACCTTCGAAAGGGCCGCCGGTGGCTCCAATGGCGCGCGCGAGTTGTTGCAGGTTGAGAGTCATGGCTTAGAGCTGGTTTCGTAGTAGCTGTATCAACCGCTCACTAGGGAGCGGCGAAAAGATCACAAATCGCAGGCGGAACCGCCTGCGCCACCAAAGCAGGTTGCATTGTTTTCGATGGTGGGGCAGGCGGTGCCGCCTGCCCAGCGCGCCCTCCTGGAGCGCAGGCGTCGAGACGAGTCTCGACGCGGCACGCACGAGTGCGTCCGCCACGAGAAGTGAGGTCATCGCCGCGGCTGATATCCATAACCCTTTAGCACTTCCCTCGCCACCACGCGGTCGTCGAAGGCGATAGTTTTATCTTTCAAAACCTGATAGGTCTCGTGTCCTTTTCCGGCCAGAATCACCATATCCCCTTCGCGAGCTTCCTTGAGGGCGCGGGCGATGGCGGCGGCGCGATCCGGTTCCACGACGTGCGCCACGTCGGTGCGCCGAATGCCGACCAGGGCGTCGTTCATGATCGCCAGCGGGTCTTCCGAGCGCGGATTGTCGCTGGTCAGAACCACCAGGTCGCTGCCCTCGGCCGCCGCCTGACCCATCAGCGGACGCTTGGCGCGGTCGCGGTCGCCACCGCAGCCGAACAGGGTAATAATGCGTTTCGGGCCGAGGCCGCGCGCCACCGCAATCACGTTCCGCATGGCGTCGTCGGTGTGGGCGTAATCCACCACCACGGTGAAGGGCTGGCCTTCGTCGATGCGCTCAAATCGCCCCGGCACCACCCGCAAGCTCGCGATCCCCCGCGCGATCGTTTCCCCATCCAAACCGTACGACAACCCCGCGCCGCACGCCGCCAGGATATTGTAGACGTTGATTTTCCCAATCAGCGGCGATTCCACCGCGATGCGCTTTTTTCCCATTTGCACGTCGAAGCGCAGGCCGCCGATGCTGGACGAAATATGGCGCGCCCGCAGGCTGGATTCCGGGCCCAGGCCGTACCGCCAAACCTGCATTTCTTTCGAGAGCGGGAGGGTACGCGCGCGCGGATCGTCCTGGTTGATTACGGCGCAGGCCGGCGGCGGACCGCCCGATCCCGTGAAGAGCTTTTGCTTAGCGGCGAAATACTCCTCCATGGTGCCGTGAAAATCCAGGTGATCGCGCGTCAGGTTGGTGAACACGGCGGTGTGAAATCGAAACCCGTACACTCGCCCCAGCGCCAGAGCGTGCGACGAGACTTCCATCACCGCGTGCGTGCCGCCGGCGCGTTCCAACTCGGACAACAGCCTGAGGGTATCGAGCGATTCCGGGGTGGTATTCACCGCAGGCAGAAGCCGCCCCGCCAGGTGGTAGCCGATGGTGCCAATCAACGCCGTGGTGGCGCCGGAGGCGCGCAGCACGGCGTCGGTGAGAAGCGCCGTGGTGGTTTTTCCGTTGGTGCCGGTAATGCCCGTCAGGCGGATGCGCTCGTCCGGGTGTCCATAGAAATTGCCGGCCGCCAAGGCCAACGCCTGCCGCCCGTGGTGGACTTCAATCCATTTCCCGGCCAGCCCTTCCGGGGCCCCATCTTCGGATACGACCGCCACCGCGCCGCGGCCGAGGGCATCGGACGCGAACCGCCGCCCATCGGTCCGGCTGCCCGAAAATGCGAAAAACACAAAGCCCTCGCCCACCCGCCGCGAGTCGTAATCCAACCCGTTTACCGTCCTCGGGGCAAGCTCCGCCGGGATCGACTGTCTCAACCCCACTCCCGCCAGTAGTTCGGCTAGTGTCATCGCGCAAATCGGACGCGGATGCGTTCCCCTTGATGCAAGGTCGCGCCGGCCGGGGGGAATTGCACGCGGGCAATCCCACTGCCGTCCGGCAGTACGGTGAGGCCCATGGAGGCAGCCTGGGCCAGCACGGAGCGCATGTTCTTGCCGCGAAAGTCCGGGACTTTGGGTCCTATCTCCACCAGCGGGGCGGCGCCTTCCTGGTCGCTTTCCTCCTCCAGAATATTCGGTTCGGGCGAGCCCAGTTCGGCGATCGCCAGATCGCCCGGAGCCGGCTTGGTTGCCGCCACCTGTTCCACCGGCGCCTGCTCCGGCAGGTCCTTGGGCACGTCCAGCACGCGCAAGGCTTCCTGCGCCACGGCGTGGAACACCGGCGCCGCGGCGCGTCCGCCGAATCCCAGGTTGCCGTAAGTTCCGTTGAGCGTCGCCACCACTACGATAGCCGGGTTGGTGAGCGGCGCGAACCCCATGAAGGAGCCGTTATATTTGTGGGTGTAGCGGTGGCTGGCAGTGTCGAAAATCTGGGCGCTGCCGGTCTTGCCTCCAACCGAGTAACCCTCCAGGCGCGCCTCGGGATATCCGGTCCCGCCGGGCATCACCACGCCTTCCATCATCTGGCGCATGGTGATGGCCGTCTCCGGCCGGATGATCCGCACCGGCGGATCGCCATTGGCCAGTTGGTCGCCGATTTTCAATACCAGCCGCGGATGCACCAGCAGCCCGCCATTGGCCACCACGGCGGCCGCCTGCGCCAGTTGCACCGTGGTCACGCTCACCTCTTGCCCCATCGACACGGATGCGAGCGAAACCTTGCTCCATCTCGACAGCGGCCGCAATCGTCCCCGCGATTCCCCCGGCAGCGGTATCCCGGTCTTCTGCCCGAAACCGAATCGCCGCATGTATTCGTACATGTTTTGCTGGCCGACCGTCATGCCGATCCGGATGGCGCCCACGTTGCTCGACTTGGCCAGCACCTGGGCCATGGGCATGGCGCCGTAGCCGCCGTGAGCCTCGTGAATCGTGCGTCCGAACAAAGTAATGCTGCCGTTCCCGCAATCGATAATCGACTCCGGCCGCAACCTGGTGGTTTCGAGCGCCGCCGACAGGGTAATCACCTTGAATACCGATCCCGGCTCGAACGGAACGCTGCTGGCGTGGTTTTCGCGCTGGGGGGCATTAGCGGCCTCCGGCGGCGCGTTGGGGTCGTACACGGGGTAGCTGGCCAGCGCCAGGATCTCGCCCGTGTGCGGGTTCATCACCACCACGCTGCCGCTGGCCGCGCCGTGCGCCGCAACCGCCGCCGCCAGCTCCCGCTCCGCCACGAACTGGAGCCGTTCGTCGATGGTCAAGGTGACCGGCACGCCGGGCTTGGGAGGCACCGCGGTCTCGGTCTCGATGCCGCGGTGTTGCACGTCCGTCAGCACGTGTTCCTTGCCGGGAGTGCCGCGAAGATATGGATCCAGGGTCCGCTCCACTCCGGCGTCGCCCACGCCCGCGAAATCCACGGTCCCCAGCACGTGCGCCGCGAGCGTGCCTTTGGGATAATGCCGCTGCGATTGCCGGTCCAGCTCGATTCCGTCCACCGGCAGGCGGCTCAGACTGTCGCCCTGCTCCCAGTTCAGATTGCGGGCCACGACCAGGTATCCCCGGCCATTTTTGCGCGCCGCCACGATCCGCTGGTAAAGCTCGTTCTTATCTTGATGAAGTTTGGCCGATAGGATGCCGGCCGCAATCACCGGGTCGACCTTGAGAGGATTAATGTGGACGGTGTCGACCGGAACGCTCATCGCCAGTGGCGCGCCGGTGCGGTCCAAGATGCTGCCGCGGGGAGCCGGTATGTCCACCACCATTTCCTGCCGGGCCCGCGCCATCGCCGCATACTGTCGGTGATGCACGACCTGCAGTTTGACCAGAGTGAAGAGGATCGCCGCTGCCCACAGCAGGACACCGCCCACCAGCACTGTCAGACGCCGCTCTGCCATATTGCACTACGTGACGCAATCACGTCTCCGGAAAGTTATTTCACCATCGCTACCGACGCGTCCGGCCGATCGCCGTCCAGACGCATGATTTGCCCGGACGTCGGGGTCACCAGGTTCTGCCGGTCCGCCAGCCTCGCCAGGCGCTCCGGGCTCAAACGCTCCGCCACCGCCAGTTCCAGCGTCCGCCGTTCGTCCAGCAGGCGCCGCTCCTCGGCTCGCAGGCTCTGTAATTTGTATCCCGAGAGCGTATCGGCCACACTGGGCGCCAGCACTCCGAACAACAGCGCCACCAGGATTCCCGCCGCGCCGATCGCCGACCAGCAGGCGCCGCGCGATTGCGGGTCCGCTTCCCTCACCAGGCGCGTATTATCGATGGCCTTGCGATAGAAAAACACGCTCTCGTGCGGCAGGGCGCGAAGCTCATATGGGTGCCGCACGGGCCGCGGAGGGGCTCCGACGGTCCCGAATCCGGTCCCGTATGCGTAGGTTGGTTGCGTCGCCATGGTTCTCTCCTTCATTCAAATCCATTCAATTGCACGCATTTTGGCGCTGCGTGAGGGTGGGTTTGCCGCGGTCTCCGACTCGCTCGGCTGCAACGGCCGCCGCGTCAGGATGCGGGCCCGCCCGTCGCGCGCCAGCTCCCTGAACTTTTCCTTCACCTTACGGTCTTCGCTCGACATGAAACTGATGACCACCATGCGCCCTTCGGGCTTGAGCAATCCCGGCGCGCTTTCGAGCAGACTGTCCAACTCCCCCGGTTCGTCGTTCACCACCATGCGCAACGCCATGAAGGTCTTGGTGGCCGGATGCAGACGGCCCGTTCTGGGCACGGCCCGCTCCACGACATCGGCCAGATGCCGTGTGCTCCGAATGGGCCGCGCCCGCACGAGTGCTCTGGCAATCCTTCGCGCGCTCCTTTCTTCTCCGAGCTGATAAATCCAGTCGGCGATCGCCTTTTCGGCGCTTTGGTTGACTAACTCGGCCGCCGTCATGCCTTCGGTTGCCGTCATGCGCATGTCGAGCGGGCCATCCACCATGAACGAAAACCCTCTCTCCGCGGTGGTGAGCTGATACCGGCTCACACCCAGGTCGGCTATCAGGCCGTCTACTTTGCCGTAGCCCGCTTCCTCTATCGTTTCCGCCAGAGCGGAGAATTTTGCCTGCTGAAACCGGATCCGGTCGGCGCAATCCGCCGTGTTTTGCCGCGCCATTTCGAGCGACTCCGCGTCCCGGTCGTTCGCTATTACCAGGCCCGTCGACAGGCGCCGCGCAATCATGCCGGTGTGTCCGCCCATACCGGCCGTCGCGTCGACGAAAATCCCGCCGGGGCGAATCGCCAGAAGCGATAACGCCTCCTCGCTCATAACCGGGAAATGTTCCATAAGGCATCAGATCAGCCCCGCCATCTCCAGTTTGTTGATGTCTTCGCGAGTCACCTGCCGCGCTTCGTTCTTCAATTCCTCGTACGTCGCCTGGTTCAGGACTTCTATGTGCCCCCGGTTGGCCCGCACCCGAACCGTCTGCGCTTCCAGGTTCAGCTCCCGGCGCAGCTCCGGCGGCAACTGTACACGGCCTTGCCGGTCGAAAACGGATTCGCCGCCCAAATCCGACGCATTGAACACCAGCTTGCGAACCGCATCGGGATCCTCGCGGTATTTCTCCAGGGTCTCCTCAACCTCCCGCCATTTCTGCATCGGGTAGATTCTGGCCGATTTCCGGTCGAAGCTGGTACAGAACAACTTATTCTCGGCCAAGGCGCTCAAAAACCTCTGAAAGTCCACCGGCATTTTCAGGCGCCCGTCTTTATCACAGAAGGCCGGATACATGCCTCTCGGCGGTTCCACCATCTGAATGGACTGCGAAATCAGCATTTGCGCCCGATTACTATCCAACTTTTGGCCTTATTTTGGCCACAACTAATAGTGGCACGGAGACTGGTTTGTTGCAATAGTTTTTTGTGTGGGAGTGAAGGGGAAGTGAATGAAAAGCTGGGGGTTATACCTGGGTACAAGCTGATCTACACAAACTCGCGCGACCACTACGTATTGATGTATTGGCGAACAAAAAGAGAATAAAAGAAGGGGCCGGCGATTGCCGGCCCCCGAAGAAGGAATGGCCTTACCGAGCGGGAGCTATCAAGAATTCGGGGCCGAACCACAAAAAAGCACCGAGTAACGCAGATAAACCCTTTGGTTTCTTAATCTGCGTTCTCCGCAGTCAACTCCTATTGAACCAGGAGGTTGGTTCCCAGGCTGTAGCACGTGCTGCTTGTAGCGGTGCAGGAACTGGTGCCCGCCGGTGCAACGCCGATCGAAAACGGAACCGTAACGGGCGAGCCGGTGGTCGATGCCAGACTGGATGGAATCTGGAAGGTCACTTCGAAAACGCCAATCAGGTCGGTGGAGAGCTGCGCGGAAACCAGCGGAGCACCGGCGTTGTTGACACCCACGATGATCGACCCGGTGGGAGTCACAGTATTCCCCGGAACGGGAAGCGCGTCGGTCCCGACCGACGGACTGGTAGCCCCGAGGCCGGTGACGAAAGCGGTTACCGTTTCGCCCGCCCGCGCCGGGTTCGAGGTAGTCATAAAGGACCCGTCGGGGCGCTCGATGACGGCAATGCTGGTGCCGGTCGAAAGGGTGCTTTGAAACACGCCAGGGCTGGCCGGCAACACCGTAAGCGTAGAGGTTCCGGTCACCGAGCCGACGGTTACCGTCACCGGGATGCTCGATCCGGCCGCCACGCTGCAGGGCAGTTGGAAGTTCAACTGTTGGGTGCCGTTGCTGTTATTCGAAACGGAGTAAATCGGCGCCTGTGCCCCATTAATGGTAAGGCTGTCGCCGCCTAAAGAGTAGGGCAACGCGCCAATATCGGAGGCCGCGACCGTGCCCTGAATAGCAGGCGCGATACCGCCGGCGATGAGCGACGAGATTCCGCATGGCGAAATCGAGCCGCGCTGGAAATCCGCGCCATTATAGAAGTTGGCGGCAGTGAAGACCGGCGCCGCGGAGATGACCGCCAGGGTGAACGTCACGCTGTAAGTGGAAGCGGTCGCGGTCACGGTTATGTTGCCAAGGGTGGCCCCCGCGGTTACCGTAATCTGCGCCTGGCCGCTGCTGTTGGTGGTGGCACTGGTACTCGACAGCGTGGAAGCGACGCCGGTTGCGGTGAAGGTTACCGCCGTATTGACCGCCGGGGCGCCAGTGCTGCTATTGACCTGCACCACCAAGGGGTTTGCAAAAGCGGCGCTGGCTAAGGCATACTGGCCGTTGCCCGACACAATCGTGATTCCAGTCACCGTGATGGGCGCCGTCGAATTCTCGGTGAATTTCGCGACCACGGTGGAGTTGGAAGCGGCAGCGGCCGTAATCGTGAACGTTCCGAGATAGGAACTCGCGATCGTAAATGTATTGCTGGTCTGGCCGTTGGAGGCAGTAGTAGTGGATGCGGCTGGGAAATTGCCGGCCGCGGCCGGCGATACCGTCCAGTTGACGGCCTGCCCGGCCAGCGCGCCGCCGCTCGGACCGCTGACCGTCACCACCAGCGGCACCCCCAGCGCTTTACCCGGGTTGGCCACCTGGTTGTTGCCGCTCGACACCGCCACCGAACCCACGACAGCCGGGGACACATTCATCTTGACAAAGTTCGATATGACCCCGACCGGCAGCTCGCCGGAGAATTCGCTGGTCCAGGTGCTGTAGCTGTTGTTCTGCGCGATGCCGCCGAGGAGCACGGAGAATGTTCCGTTCACCCCCGGCACGCCGCCGAAGACAGCAGCACAAGTAGCATAACCGTCAGATTCCGTCATAACGGAATAGAGGTCCGCGCCGGCTGCCGTGGGGCAATAAAGAGAAGGAACGGTCAACGACGGTCCGGAGGTGTTATCGGAGTTGACCAGCCGCAGGGAGACGTTGGGGATGCCGCCGCCAGAGGTCGACTCGACACCCGCCGTGATGCCCGCCGAGAAAGTTGCGGCCGAGCTCGCCGTCCCGGTGACCGTGTTGCCAAACAGGTTCGCGAGGGCGGTGAAATCGTAGGTAACCGGCGGCACCGCGTTGTCGTTGACATAGTTCGGCAGCGCCTGGGTAAGTGTGAAGGTGGCGGAAAAGGCGCCGGCTGTGGCGACAATGGTGTTCTGAGAATAAGTGAAACTCAGACTTCCGTACTGCGGCGTCGCGTACACCGCGCTGTACGCCAGACCATTGACGTCAGTGATGCTGGTGTTGGTGCCTAAGGTTGCCAGGCCGGAAGCAACCGTCCAATTCACCGCCGTACCAACGATTGGGTTACTGTTGGCATCCGTAACCCGCACCGTCACGTTGTCGAAAAATTGAAAGGCGCTGTTGACGCAGCCCTCACAGATGAGCTGTCCGTTTCCGCTGACGACGGAAACACTCGCCACCGTTTGCGCGGAAGCCAACGGTGCGACCACGGCGCCCATGATCATGGCAAGGACAAAATACCGGATTTGGTTCAAGAGTTACCTCCTTGTTCACGAAGGAACACGATGACTTGTAGGGATGGACGCGGGGAAATCCTAGTGTATCACGGCCGGAGCCAATGTCATCCACCGAAACAATTCTTTTGCAGAGTTGACAGAAGCGCGGCGGAAAAACCGGGATGAATCTCCGAACTCCCGCAGACGTGGAATTTGGGCCGAGCCGGGGTTCGAGGCTCGTCGGCACGCGGCCGGGCTGGCGCCCGGCTGGATCGGGCCCAAAGGGCGCCCCCCAATCGGTCCGCACTCTCGAAAGTGCCACGTATATTATTGAAAACTCGTGGAGGGCGGACGGCACTTTCATCCCCTCCCTCTGTGCGCCCCGCGCTCATGGAAACAGGTTGCCAACCTGCCCCACAAAAAAAGGGGGAGCCGAAGCTCCCCCCTTTCTTAATTACTACAACCTCTCCGCTTGCAAACCCGAAGGTCAGAAACCGAGAGTTTCCGCAGTCGATGCCGGACGGAACGACCCGGAAGGCGGATTCAAAATCAGCGCCAGGTAGCCCATAGCCAGGTTCCTTGCGCCAAGATCGCTGACGAAGGCAAAGCCGTGAGCGTATTCAAAGTTACAAACTGCAATCACGTAACCGTTGAAACCTGGAGCCAGTAGCGATGTTAGACCCGCCCAGACGGTACCACTGGCGACCGAAGGCGTCACCGTGGCCGCGGGGGCCGCAGTCCCGTACCAGTTCAGAGTGCAGGTACCGGCCTGAGGGGTGCTCCCGAACGGATCGGTGCTGGTGTTGGCGATCGCCAGACCAGTGTCGAACCCTGCAATCTCCGTCACGTAGGGGAACAGCAACGAAGTCGTGCAGAGGGAAGTAGAGAGAATGTTAGTCGCCGTCGAAGTGTCGACAAAGCGCGGAATCGGCTGCGACGAGGAAGCAGTGGTGTCCGTTGCTCCGATATCGGCAGCATCCGGGGCGTACCGCAGATTCACGGTAGCCGTGCCGATTGCAGGCAGGTTGTTGCCGGGGTTGGCGACGTAGAGGAGTGCCACCGGGATATCGACGTTCTCAATAGTCGAGGTCGACGTAGTGGTAATTTCCCATGTCGCGATAGCGGTACCACCGCTGACGGCCAACTGAACGGCCGGGAACGTCTCCGTTGCTGGGTACACCGACGAGGTGGTCGAAGTTACACCGACCAGAGTGCCTGCACCGTAGAGATAGGTTGCGCTTGGAATCAGGGTCACTGTGGTGGTCGAGGAGCCGTTGGTGGTAGCGCCGGTTCCGACGCTGGGGGAGACGCCACCGACGTAGACGCTGACGCCGCTGGGGATGTTGCTGAATACTGCCGAGATGCGGGTTCCGAAATCAGCTAAGCCGGGAGTCACGGTCGAGCCGGTTAGAGTCACAGGCAAGCCGCTGGTATACGGAGTGAAGCCGGACTCGGAGGTGTACAGGAAACCGGGGATATTCTGCTCGACGGCGTACGACTGATAAATACCAGAGCCGCTGGTAAGCGGATATGGGTTCACGCGCGTCTTGAAGGCCGAGGCGAATTGTTCGGAGAAACGCAGGTTAGCCCACGCAACTGGCTGAGTGGCACTGCCGCCATACAGGTTGTTACATTGGAGGCCTGTAATCGAACCCAGGCTGCTGTCGTTGGCGCTTCGCACCGAGGTGCTCAAGCTCTTTGCCACATAACCGGTGGTCAACGCGGAGTTGTTGACGCTAACCGAAGCCGAACCGCTGACTGCGACGTCGGCAATGATATTACCGGGCAACGTACCGCCAGTGATGGCGCTGGCATTCACGCGAACATTGGTAATGCGGTAGAAGCGGCTCGAAACAGTGGAGGGCGCCAAAACCGGAACGCCGTTGAACGTGACCGAGGACCCGCTCACGACGCCGAAGAACGCATTGACGTACGGTGACGGGACAGTAATCGGGTTGCCGCCGTAGCTCGCTGTTGCGGCGGTCGCCGGGCAGCCCGAGAGCGGCGCGTTGCATGCTACGATCGGCTGCGCCGCGCCGTAGCTTGCCAAACCGGAACCAGGCTCGTCGATCAGCAGCAGGGCTTCAGAAGCCGAGCCGACTAACAGCCGGCTCGTAACCGTCGTATTCGTGTACACCACGAAGTTCGCCTGCGGGATGACCGAGCCGGGCGCCGTCGATACGCCACCCGTGCAGGTGAGCAGGATGTCGCCCATCAATTCCGTAATGCCTTCGGACCGGAGCTGAGTGGGAACCGTGGTTGCATTGCAAGTCAATGCCTGCGCACCCGCTATCCCGGCACACAGGGACAATACGGCGAGCACAAGAACTATTCTGCGAAAATCTGCCATTTCCTTCTCCTTGTAATTTTGCAAATGTTGAATCGGTAGAAGTTTACTTCCAACCTGAGCCTCTTCATGCAACTTCCAAACCGTTCAGACTACCGGAAACGCCTCCGTGTCGGGCGGAGGTTGATCGCAGCCACCAAGCTTGGCTGCTGTTCCCGTTTATGCTACTTGCACTACTGAAACCCGTATTGGCTACCCGTGGCCTTGAATTTGTTATCTTCCGGATAGCTCAGATGAAGTACACAAATGCACACTACCCACTGACGCGGTAAACTCCATAGTGAACTGTCCACCGGCCCGCTGTCAAGAGAAATCCTTGCCAGCCGATGCGAAAACCGATCTTAACCGCCATTCAACACCATGTACGGATGAGGAGCCGTCCCGAATTACATCATGATTGGGCCCGCGAGTCAAGAGTTTCACACCGAATCGTCTCAATTCTTTTAGCGGGATTCCCCGCTCATTGAATGGCAACGGTAACCGCATTGCTTGCAACGTTCCCCTGTTGAAGGACCAGCGAAATGGCGGTTCCCGGCGGGGTATTGGCGGGGATTGGGATATTCACCTGGTATAAGCCGATAAATCCTGGCGTGAGACCGGCATAAGCCGGGGCGATAGCTACGCCGTTCAGCAGGGCGGTGACCGGGGTGATCGCCGGAGCCAGCGTCCCGTGAGTGGACGTGGCCCCCAATCCGGTAGCGTAGGCAATCAGGGTCAGTCCCCGCGTGAGCGGGTTGGCGGCGGAATTGACGCTGCCGTCCTGGTTTTCAATCGCACCCTCGGAACCACTTAGCAAGAAGATGGCCGGAGCGACGGCGGAAATCTGCACGGAAGCCTGCGCCGACCCGTACGTCGAAGAAACCACCATAATATGTGTGCCTGTCCCGATATTAGCGGGCACCTGCGCGTTCACCTGAAAGGGAGTGGCCGCCAGAACGGTAGCGGCGATGCCATCGAAACTCACCGTGGTCGGGGCGGCGGCGCCGAACAAACCGTTTCCGAAAATTGCCACCAGTCCCCCGGGCGCAATTCCGGCGGTAAAACTGGCGGCATTCACCACTCCGGAAGCGGCGATGGCAGCCGTCTCCGGCGCCAGCACCAGGTTCAGGGTGGGCCGGGTTGCGCTGTAACTGGCCAGGGCGTTGCCCGTAACATTATATGTGCCGCCCTCCTGCGCCAAATCGGTCACGAATGCCTGAAATGCAGCGGATGTGCCGATATCGATCTGGTATTGGGCCAATAATCCATCGCAGGCGAGCAAGCGGGTCGCCAGCGGGCCTCCCGCCGGAGGATTGCCGCTGGAATCCACGGCGTCCCAGAGCGTCACGGGCTGCCCGCAGGCTCCCGATGGCGAAACCACATCTAAGGTAAACGCCTGCATCACGGCCGGCGGTTGGGAAACGGCGCCCGCCAGGAAGCGTCGTGTGCTGGGTTGGGTTGTAGTGAATCTCACCACCCCCAGAATCGTACCCTTCCAAGTCCCGCCCGGCCCTGAAAAACCGTTCAAATAGGAATTCAGGTCCGATTTGCCGAAAGCCGGGTTGGGATCCTGAATGGCGATGGAGCCATCCGCGGCCACGCCTGTCGCCACCACGAAGTTTCCACCCACGCTCGCGCCGTTGAGAGACAGCCCCAACGAAACCAGCGCCGGCGCGCCGGCAGCCAGACAATCGGCAATGGCCGCGAGGCTGGGCGTCTCCACGGTAACGTCCATGCCGGCGAACTGGGCGGCGCGCCACAGGTTCACCACCTGCTGGCCGGCGGCCGAACCGGAAAGAAAACCGTCGCAGTAGGAATTACCGGCGGCGTCGACGCTACAGTAGGATGTCAGGAACTCATTGAGGGCCAGGGGCGTGGCCGAACCGCCCGATACCGAAATCTGCCCCAGGTTTTGATAGTAGGAGAAGATGGATGCCACCGCCGTCAGCAGGGCGCCTTGCTGCGCGATGGTGGCCGCGCCGTTACCGAGCGCCGCCGTCCCGGCTTCGATCAGCGACGGGAAGTTCGACAGCGTGCCGGCGGTTGCGGTCGCCCCGAATGTCACCGGTGTTCCGGTCGCGGCCGGTGCGTTGGCGGTTACCAGGGCGATTCCCGCCGCGGCGGGCAATCGCAGATAGGTGGACGCCTGGCCGTTCGAGTCCGTCACCGCGCTGGCCGCCGTCAGGGACGCGCCGGGCGATGCCTGGAACGTCACGGTAACGTTGACCAGCGGCGAACCGGACGAATCGGTCAGGGTCGCCACCAGCGGCAGCGGCAGCAGGGCGCCGGGAAGGCCGCTCTGAGCGTCGCCGCCGCTCTTGGTGAAAAACGCACCGCTGGCCGCCAGAGCCTTCACGGTCAACGTGGCGCCGGCGCTGGACGAACCTTGTTTCGCCGTTATGGCGATGGGTCCGCTGGCCGCCGACGGCGGGACGAATTGACTCCAACTGTAAGCCCCGTTCGAGCTGGTGAACGGGAAACTCGCCGCGCCAGCGACCGAAACCGTGACCGCACTGGACGGAGCAAAGCCGTAAATGGCGACGAGCGCGCTCGATCCGGCCGTGACGGTGGCGGGATAGATGGCCACGGTGGGCGCGCTGGCCGCCGCTTTGGCGGTAGCCGCGCTAGCGCCGGAGGCGTAGCTAATGGTCCCGCCTTCAAAGCTCTGCTGCGTCAGCCCGCCGCTCACAGCCTGGTCGCCCAGCGGCATGCCGAAGTTCCCGGTGATGCCGCCGCTCGAAGTATAGGCCGCCAGAATCAGACCCGTAACAAACCAGGATTGGCCGGAAGTCGGGCCGCCGCTGGAAGCGTAAATCGACCCGTTGGCAAAGCTCTGCCCGGTCCCCGAGCTTCCCGTGAAAGTAGTGAAAGCGTACGCGGCTCCGGAGGGAGGGCCGGCGCTTCCGGTTTCGTAGCCCAGCGCCGCCCACTTCACGAGCACGTTTCCACTCACCAATTGCACCGGGCTGCCCGCCAGAGCGCCGCCCGCGAACATCTGCCTGCCGCCGGAGGTCGCATCCGAATCCGGGTAGCCCACCGAGCCGGCCGGGCCGCCCAAAGCCAGGTATGCCGCCAGCGGGGCGCCGCTCACCACGTATGCCGTACTGGCGCCGTCCGCTATCGCCAGCAGGCACATCGCGCCGCCGTCGGTGACCGTCTGAACGTAACCGCTGCCGGCGCGGGAAGCGGCATCCGGGACCGGCATGGCCGCGGCGAGGCGGTTGCGGGTCAAAGCCGCCTGGAAGGCTGCCGCCACGTTGGTGGGCGCGCCCTCTCCGACCGAGCAACAAACCGCATTCACAATTATTTTAATGGCCGTGCTGGTTACGCCGCCCGCGGTCGCGGTGATGGTGGCCGCGCCGCCGCTCAACGCGGTTACCACGGCCGTCGAGCCGCTGGGCGTGACGGAGGCGACCTGGCCATTGCTGGTGCCCCAGGTCACCGCCCGGCCCGTGGCCACGGCTCCCGACGTGTCGTAAGGCGTCGCCGTCAGGCTCAGCGTCTGGCCCACGTTCAGGGTCGCGGTATTGCCGGCCGGCGCTCCGGCGATCTGGACCGAGACAATCGGCAGCAGCACCGTGCCGCCGTTGGCCGTGGTCAGGGTTCCCCCTTCGAAAGTCTGCGAATAGCCGCTGGAAGCGAGCGCTACCGGGTTGGCCGTGGGTAGCCCCAGCGTGCCCGAAGGCCCACCGTTATTCAGGTACAAGGCGTAAAGCGATTGGGTGACCGAAAAATACGCACCTTTATTCGTGCCCGAGGTGATTTCGTAAATGGCGCCGGAGACAAACGTCTGCACCGTGGCCGTGGTGGAAGTGGAGGCGGTGATTGCGGTGGCGGCGTCGAGGGGCGGCCCCAAGTCGGTGTTTCCGCCCAGCGCGTTCCAAGTGGTATAGAAGGTCTCCGAAATGTCGAAGTCCGTGCCGGCCGCAATGGCGGGGTCGTAAGCAAACAGGGCGTAGCCCTTATCGAATACCTGCCAGGTGCAGAGGTTGCCCGAGGTTTCCGCCGGGCAACCCTGGGTGTCGCCCAGCGGATACCCCACCGTGCTTACTCCCAGTGAGGTGAAATACGAATCCATGTCGGCCCAGATCTGCACCACGGAGACGGACGCGGTAGCGGTGGTGGAACTGGCCGTAGCCAGGGCCAGCTTGGCGGAGGAACTGGCCGCGCTCTGAAAAGTCTGGATGTATCCCGAGGTGCCCAGCGCGGTCACGCCCGTCAGTGGCGGCAGGGTAACCTGCGACGCGAAGTTGCCCCTCTGGTAGGCGTTGACAAACTGCTCTTGCAAGTACCCCGTGGGCGCGCCCACCCCTACCGACAGGATCGTATTCAGGGTTATGGCGGCCGTCCCCGTAACCGACGGCAATATGGTGCTGGTGGCGGTGACGGTGACTGTCGTCGTTGAGCCGATGATGGCGGGGGCGGTGTATAACCCGCTGGTCGAGATGCTGCCCAACTGCGGGTTGATGGACCAGGTCACGGTAGTGACCGCCAGGTTCGAAACCGTGGCCGTAAACTGCTGTGTCTGGCTGTTGGTCAAAGACGCGGTACTGGGACTGATGGCGATGGATGGCGTGCTGGGATTGAGCTGAATCGTCACCGTAGCCGATTGGGTGGGATCGGCCACGCTGGTGGCCGTGATGGTGACAGTCTGGGCAACGGTGATGCTGGCGGGCGCGGTGTAGAGATTGGTGGTGATGCCGCCGGAGCCGGCGGTGCCGCTGGTGGAAGCAAGCGATCCGACCGGCGGGTTAAGCGACCACGTCACGCTGGTATTGCTCGATCCAGTGACCAGCGCCGTCAGCGCCGCCGAGCCGCCGCCCTCGAGCGTGTTGGACGTGCTGCTGAGCGAAATGAGGACGCCGGCCCGCGCCGGCAACGCGGCAAAAGCCAGCGTGGCGACGAAGATGGCTATTAAGAAGGTTAAGTCGAAAAACCGGTGGTGCCGCACGAATACCCGATATGGTAGCGCGCTTAAAATGTCAAAATTGAAAATACACGAAGGGTACCGGCCGGTCCGTGAAGCCGATCAACTCCAGGCACAGCAGGCACAGCGCGAGGGCGCCAGAATACACCCAGGCGGGCGTTTCCGGCAGACGCTCGAACCACTCGAAGCGTTCCTCGGCCACGGCCAGGGCAAGGCTGGACACAGCGATCCAAAGCTGCCAGTGCGGCCACATTATGTGGCCGGCCGGCCCATGACACAATCGCCCCAGAATTTCCAGGCTCGCGGGCAGCGTGCGGGCGCGAAAAAAGACCCACCCGATCGAGGCCAGCGCGAAAGTAAGCAGTACGCGCAGCGGGTTCCGGCCCGGTTTGGGATCGATGCCCAACGCGCGTTCGGCGGCCAGCAGCCCGCCATGATATCCGCCCCAGATGACGAAATTCCAACTGGCGCCGTGCCACAGCCCGCCGAGCAGCATGGTCACGAGCAGGTTGCGATAGGTTTGGAAACGCCCGCCGCGGTTGCCGCCGAGCGGTATATAAAGGTAGTCGCGCAGCCAGGTGGAGAGCGAGATGTGCCAGCGCCGCCAGAAATCGGTGATGCTGGAAGCCAGGTACGGCCGGCGGAAATTTTCCGGGAAGCGGAAGCCCAACAGGTGGGCCAGGCCGATGGCCATGTCGGTGTAGCCGGAAAAGTCGAAAAAGATCTGAATCGAGAAAGCCACCACCCCGCTCCAGGCGGCCAGGCACCCGGGATAGGCCGCGGGGTTTGCGAAATACGCGTCCGCCAGGCGGGCAAACTGGTCGGCGACCACGAGTTTCTTCACCAGTCCGAATACCACCAGCCAGACGCCGAGCAATTGCTCCCTGGCATCCGGCGCGCGCCAGTGATAGAAGTCGCGAAAAAAGTCGTGCGCGCGCACGATCGGGCCGGCCACCAATTGCGGGAAAAACGCGATGTACAGGGCGTAGTCGACGACGTTAGTGATCGGTTCCTGCTGGCCGCGATACACGTCGACGACGTAAGACATGCTCTGGAAAGTGTGGAAGCTGATGCCCATGGGCAGGATGATGGCGAGGGCCCAATCGCCGGCCGGCCTTCCCAGCGCGAGCGCCAGGTTCGACGCCAGGAAATTGTAGTACTTGAAGAAGCCCAGAAAGCCCAGGTTGGCGGCAAGGCTGGTAATCAGCGCGGTCTTGCGCCGGGCGCCGGTGGCGGCACGCCGGATCCACCTCGCAGCCGTGTAGTCTATGGCCGTCAGCGCCAGAATCAGCAGAATGAATTTGGCGTTCCAGCACATATAAAAGAAGTAGCTGGCCGCCAGCAGAATGTATTTGCGGAAGGGCCGCGGCGAGGCATAGAACAAGGCCACGACCACCACGAAGAAGAGAAAAAACTGGGGCGTGTGAAACAGCATTACCGGGCGGGCTCCTGGGGCGCGCTTAACCACTTCCCGGCGAGTTGCGCGAGTCGACGCGAGAACTCGATGCCGCCAGCTTCATTCAGGTGCATGGCGTCGCCGAACAGTTCCGGCCGCTCCAGCGAATCGAAGGTGTGTTCGTCGGCAAGCGTCACGCCCGGCCGCCGGGCCAACTGGCGCACCGAGCTATCGGCATCCTCCGGAAGGCCGGGCCGCACCACCGGGCCGCGCGGCAGGCGATAGAAGAAGATGCGGGTGCGGGTGCCGCGGTAGCGATCGATAATGGCGCCGATCCAGCGCAGCCGATAGACGGCGTAGGAGGGAGTGACGGGCGCAACCGGGCGCAGCAGCACGTCCTCGGCTCCGCGCCGCCGCTCGGCATCCATCCAATCGGGGAACGCCGTTATCCGGTTGGCGGCCCAATCCACCTCAATGCCTTCCAGGTTGTGACGCTCCCAGATGGAAGTGTAAATCCAGCTCGCGCCCAGCCGGTGCACCAGCCGCACGTTTTCCTCGCGGGCGTGGCGATGCGCCAGATAGGCTTGAAAGTCCTGTTGAAACGCCATGCCTTTGAGCAGCACGGTTCTGGCCGCCAGCGCGCGCAGCGGCCATTCGGTGTAGGACATGGAGAAGCTCCAGAGGTCGCTCAGGCGAAGCAGCGGCGCCAGGTAGCGAAGGTCCAGCTCGCGGTCCGCCACGGGCTCGAATTCGCGGTCGTTGTAGGTATCGAACGGCACCAGGATGGCGGCATAGCGATCGCGGCGAGGGTCGACCTCGCGCAACATGTAATACCAACAGCGCGGCGTGGTGCCGGGGACGGCGATGGTGGCCAGCGTGTAGCCGGTTTCCGGCGTGAGTTGGTCGGCCACGCGGGTCTTCAGCCCCACCCGCGAATCGCCCACCGCCAGCACCTGGTTCGGCCCAGTCAGCGGACGGTGAATCTCGTTCCACACAAACTGCTCGAGGTATCCGGCGGTGGAATTCGGTTCGAGGATGGAGGTGTAGCCGGTGCGAAAGGCCAGCGAATCGAGCGCCAGAAACAAGACCAGAGCCAGGCCGAGCCGGAGGAATAGCCGAGTCACCAAGCCGTAATTATAGCTGTCAGCGGTCAGCTATCAGCGGCAGCTAACGTAGACGTGTGGTTTCAGGTTTATGGCGAAGTTCTGCCGGTCATGGAGCAGGCTGATCTCAACGGTTACCCTTGCAACCCTTACAAGGTCAGAGTGTTGGACAGGCTTTTGTGGGATCTTGGCCAGCCTAGCTTTTGCGCGCAGTGAGTCGGCTCTTCCGATCCTCAAGAGCCATCCGCCGCTCGCCCTATCCCCATCCTCCACCCAGTGCCCGATACAGATCCACGAACGCCAGTAATTCCTGCAGGCGCAGTTGGGCCAGGGCGAGTTGTCCCTGGAACAGGTCGCGCTCGGCGCTGAGCACCTGCAGGTAACTGTCGGCGCCGCGCTGGTAGCGCAGGGTCGAAAGGCGCGTGGTCTCGGTCAGCGCCTGCACCAGGTGGTCCTCCTGGCCGCGCTGCTGGCGCGTGCGGTCGTAGCGGATCAGCGCGTCCGACACTTCGCGGAATCCGTTGTAGATGGCCTTTTGATAGCCGATTAGCATCTCGCGCTTCTGCGCTTCCGAAAGCCGCACGGCCACGCGAACCTGGCCGGCGGTGAAGATGGGCAGGAGCGCGTCGGGAGTCAGGGTCCAGTATCTTGCCGGAGCGGTAAACAACTGGGTGAGCGCCCGGCTCTGCCCGCCCAGAAGGCCGGTGAGCGTAATCTGTGGAAAGTAGTACGCCTTCGCCACGCCGATCTGGGCATTGGCGGAAATCAGATTCTGCTCGGCCGCGCGGATGTCGGGCCGGCGATCGATCAGCGAAGACGGCATCCCGGCCGGAAGTTCGGGCGGCAGGACGAAGCTCTCGAGCGGCTTGCCCCGCGCGATATCGCCGGGCAGGTTTCCGGCAAGCAGGTTCAAGGCGTTTTCCGCCTGTCCGATGTCGCTCTCCACGCTTGCCATCCGCACCCCGGCGAGATAGAGAAACTGTTCCGCCTGATGGACATCGAGGCCAGTGGCGGCGCCGTGGTCGTGGCGCAGGGTGATCAGCTTCAGGTTGCGATCGGCGATGTCGCGCGTATTGCGGGCGATCTGGAGTTCCCAATCGCGCTCGCGCAGGGTGAAATAGTTGCCGGCCACATCACCGATAAGCGACACGGTGACGCCGCGCCGGGCTTCTTCGGTGCCCAGGTATTGGGCGCGCGCGGATTCCTTCAACCGGCGAATGCGGCCCCACAGATCCAGCTCCCAGGAGAGCGCCAGGCCGGTCTGAGTGTAGCTGACGTTGGTCGGCGGCGTACCCGCGCCTTCCACGGTGGTGCCGATGGAGGAGTACCTGACCGCGCCTGCCTGTTCGTCGGCGTAGACGAATGGATACTGGGCGGCGCCGGCGATGCGATAGCGGGCGCGGGCTTCCTCCACGCGCTCGGAAGCCATGGCAAGGTCGAAGTTGTGCGCCAGCGCGGCGGCGATGAGTTGCTTCAAAGCTTCGTCGGGGAACAGGTCCGGCCACTTGGTGTCGGCCAGCGACGTCTGGCCAGGCGCCGACGCGCCGCGGTATTGGGGGGGCGCTGTCACCGAAGGCCGTTTGTAATTGGGACCCACGGTGCAGGCGGAGAGAAATACCGCCAGCGTGCAGAGGAGAGAGGTAGGGCGGACCCCCCGGTCCGCAGCCGGCCCCCTGGCCGGCTTGTCGCCAAATGGGAGGTACTTGACCTTTCGACAGGAAAGCGGGTCCAGGGGGACCCGCGCGGACCAGGGGGTCCGCCCTACCAATTTCGCGGCTCTCATTGGGCCTCCACCACCGGCTCGGTGCCCGGCTTGGGTTTGCGCACGGCGATTCCCTGAATCACCGCGAACAGCACCGGCACGATAAAGATGGCCAGCAAGGTGGCCGCGTTCATGCCGCCGAAGACCGCCGTGCCCAGCGAGCGCCGCGAAGCCGCGCCAGCTCCGTGCGCCATCAGCAGCGGCGTCACGCCCAGGATGAAGGCGAACGATGTCATCAGAATGGGCCGCAGCCGGAGACGCGCGGCTTCGAGCGCGGCCTCCCGGATGGAGTGCCCGGCCTCGTAGCGGGTGCGCGCGAATTCCACGATCAGAATGGCGTTCTTGGCCGCCAGCCCAATCAGCGTCACGATGCCGATCTGGGTGTAGATGTCATAGGAGTAGCCGCGAATCCAGACCGCGAAAAGCGCTCCGAACAACCCGAGCGGCAGCGCCAGCAGGACAGCGAACGGTATCGACCAGCTCTCGTACAGGGCGGCCAGAAACAGAAAAACCAGCACCGCGGCGAAACCGAAGATGAAGCTTTCGTGACCCTGCGCCTCTTTTTCCTGGTAGGTGGTCCCGGTCCATTCGTAGCTGAAGCCGGCGGGGAGGCTGGACGCGGCCACTTCCTCCATGGCCTGGACCGCCTGGCCGCTGCTGTAGCCGGCTGCGGGGCTGCCAATCAACTGCACGGCGCGATTCCGGTTGTAGCGGTAGATCACGTCCGGCCCGGAGGTGGCTGTGACGGTGGAAAGCGTGCCCAGCGGAACCATGTCGCCGCCGCCGGTGCGCACGTAAAACCGGTCGATATCGCGAGGCTCGGTACGGAATTCCGGCTCGGCCTGAACCATCACCTGCCAGGTGCGGCCAAACACGTTGAAGTCGTTCACGTAGAGCCCGCCGAGGAACGTCTGCAAGGCGTCATAGGCGTCGGTGGCGGGAATGCCCAGGGTCTGCACCTTATCCAGGTCGAGGTTCACTTTGTAGGACGGCACATTGGAGCGGAAGGTGTTCACCACGTTTCCAATCTCGGGCCGTGCGCGGGCGGCCTGGGCCGTGAGGTCGGCGGCCTGGGCCAAATCCTCCACGCCCACGCCAGTACGGTCCTCGAGCATGAACTGGAATCCTCCGGTGGTGCTCAGCCCCTGGATGGGGGGCTGACCGAAAGCATTGGTGACGGCTTCCGGTATCCGCGAGAGCTCGCGCTGCAGGTTGGCGATGATGCCGCGGAATTCCAGTTCCGGGGTGGTGCGATCGTCCCACGGTTTCAGCCGCGTAATCACGGTGGCGACATTCGAGCTGGAAGTGCGGGTGGAGATGTCGAGGCCGCCCAAAGTAAACGTGCCCGCTACTCCCGGAATCCTGCTGATGATGTCTTCCGCCTGGTGGGTTGCCACATCGGCGCGCTCGGCGGACGCGGCGTCGGGGAGGCGGACGGTAACGTAGATGGTGCCCTGGTCTTCGTCGGGAAGAAAACTGGTGGGAAGCTGGCGGAACAGCCAGCCTCCCGCGAACCAAAAACAGAACAGCCCCAGCATCGCCAGGGCCGATTTGCGGATGAGCGCGCCCACGCCTTCCAGGTACCGGCCGCGGGTCCATTCGAATACGCGGTCGAACCCGCTGAAAAAGCGCCCCAACGGGCCGTGCGTCTGCATTTTCGGCCGCAGCAGGATGGCGCTCAGGGCCGGGCTCAACGACAGCGCGTTGAAGGCCGAGATCAGCACCGACACCGCGATGGTGAGGGCGAACTGCTTGTAGATCTGTCCGCTGATGCCGCCTAGAAAGGCCACCGGGATGAATGCCGCCGACAGAATGCAGGCGATGGCCACCACCGGAGCCGACACTTCCTCCATCGCCCGGATGGCGGCCATGCGCGGCGGCGCGCCTTCGTCGATGTGGCGCTGAGCGGCCTCCACCACCACGATGGCGTCGTCCACCACAATGCCGATGGCCAGCACCAGGCCGAACAGGCTGGTCATGTTGATCGAAAATCCCAGCAGCGGGAACAACGCGAAGGTGCCCACGATCGCCACTGGCACCGTCAGCAGCGGAATCAGCGTGGCGCGCCAGTTCTGCAGAAACAGGAAGACTACGATAATCACCAGCCCGGTGGCTTCGAACAACGTTACGATCACTTCGTGAATGGAAGAGCGGACAAACACGCTGGAGTCGTACGGGATGAGGTAATCCAGGCCGGCGGGGAAAGTTTTCTTGGCGTTTTCGCAGAACTGGCGCACGCGGTCGGCGGTGGCGACCGCGTTGGCGCCGGGCGAAAGGTAGATAATCAGGTTGCCCGAAGGGGCGCCGTTGACGCGGCTGAAGCCGCTGTAGCTGGCCGCTCCAAGCTCCACCCGGCCGATGTCGCGGATGCGCAGCAGACCGGTGTCCGGCCGCGAGCGCAGGACGATATCCCCGAATTCCGACGCCGTCACCAGCCGTCCCTGGGCGCTCACCGAATACTGGAACGCGGTGCCGGTGGGCGTTGGCGGCTGGCCGAAAGATCCGGCCGGATTCTGCCGGTTCTGCGCCCCAATGGCGTCGTTGATATCGGCGGCCGTGACGCCCAATTGCGCCATCCGGTCCGGGTTCACCCAGATGCGCATGGAGTACACCTGGGCCGCACCCAGTCTCGCCTCGCCCACCCCTTCCACGCTGGCCAACTGGTTCAACAGGTTGATCTGCGCGTAGTTGGTGAGGAACAACGAGTCGTAGCGCTTGTCGGGAGAAACCAGGCTCACGCTGGTCAGGAACGCGGTCGAAACCTTCTTCACCACCACCCCCAGACGCTGCACGTCGGGGGGTAGCCGCGGCATGGCGATATTCACCCGGTTCTGGGTTTGCACCGTGGCGATGTCCGGATTGGTACCGAGCTTGAAGGTCACGCTGATCGACAGGCTGCCGTCGTTGCCGCTGTTGGACATGAAGTAGATCATGCCGTCCAGGGCGATCAACTGTTCTTCGATGGGCTGCGCGACCGTCTTCTCGATATCCTGCGCGTTGCCGCCCAGGTAGCTGGTGCTGATCTGCACCACCGGCGGGACCACGTCGGGGTAACTGGCCACGGGAAGATTGGGGATGGCGACGCTGCCCAGGATAACGATCACGATGGCGATCACCATCGCGAAAACCGGATGGTCGATGAAGAACCGCGCCATGGCTCAGTTCCCCGCCATCCGCGGCGCAGCCGGCGCGGCTTCGGTGGCGCGGTACGGTTCCGGCCGGACCCTGCTTCCGACTCTCACCTTCTGCTGCCCTTCGACCACGACGCGGTCTCCGGGCTGCAAGCCCCGTTCCACGATCCAGGAGTTGCCCACCCGGTCGCCGGTGGTCACCGGCTTCACTTCCACCTTGTTATCCGGTCCGACGGTGAAGACCGCCGTCACGCTCTGCAACTGCTGGATGGCTTTCTGAGGAATCAGAATGGCGTTCTTGCGTTCGGCTACCTGCACCCGCACACGGCCGAACTGTCCCGGAAGCATGGTGTGCCGGGGGTTGGGGAAACGGGCCTGCAACTCCAGGGTCGCGGTCTTCGGGTCCATCTGGTTAAGCGAATTCTCGATGTGGCCGACGGAGGCGAATTGGCTCGCGTCGGCCTGAATCAAGGTGAGCGGCAAGGCCGCGCTCGGCAGTCCGCCCCGATGCGTCCACGCCAGGTATTCCGATTCGGTAACCTTGAACCTCACCCAGATGGGATCGAGCGGCACGATGGTGGTGAGCGGCTGGGCCGAGGTGGGGGTCACCAGGCCGCCCACCGGAATCAGGGTATCGCCGATGCGGCCGGCGATGGGCGCGAGAATGGTGCCGTAGCGCAGGTTCAACTCCGCCGCGTTGAGAGCGGCCTGCTGCGCTTCCACCTTCGCCTGCATGGAGGCGATCTGCGTGCGCGTGGAAAGGCCGGCCTGCTCCACCGTGGCTTTCAAGGCGTTCACGTTCGCCTGGTTGGCTTTCAGCGCGGCGTCGGCGGCGTCCAGGTCCTGTTTGGAAGCGGCATCGGCCTGGACCAGCGGGCTCAGACGGTCCACGTCCTGTTGGGCTTTGACCAGGTTGGCCTGCGCCGAGGCCAGGTTGGCTTGCGCTTCGAGCAGAGCTACCTGCTTGCGGGCAAACTCCAGATCCGCCTCGTTCTGGTGCAGGTTCCCTTTGGCCTGCGCGACCGCGGCCTCGTAGGGGCGAAGATCGAGCACGTACAGCGTTTGACCGGCCGCAACTTCCGCGCCCGGGCGAAAATTCCACTTCTCGATGTATCCTTCCACGTGACCGCGCACTTCGACCATGTCGCGCGCATAGGTTTGCGCCGCGAATTCCGAGAAGATGGGAACATCGGCGGCCGCAGCCTCCATCACCTCAACGGCTGGAGGAGGCGCTTGAGCCGGGCCGGGCTTTTGGCCCGATGCCGCGCATCCGGCCAGCAGAATCGCCCCAAGCAAACCGGAAGAACCGGCCGCCTGCAAAAGAATCTTCGGGTGTTTGTTTCTGGATGACATTACTTTTTCTTAAAAAAAGGCCACTAAACCGGATCTTCAGGGGCGAGACTGGCGCCCTCCTCAATCACGGCGCCATCGAAAAGTTTCCAGCCCGGGAGCCTGGCCACCAGGGCTGCCAAGCGGTCGCCGCCGCCTGCGTACCCCCTCGCCACGGTCAGGGCAAGGCACATGATATTACAACCTGATTATCTTAAGCTTGCGCGGATGAAGTCAAACCGCCGCAGCGCGCTCGTCCAGCCGGCGCGCCGCATACTTTTCCAGCCAACGCGCCTGCATAAGCTCTGCGGGGCGGGCAATTCTGCCCAATGCCGCATAGTTTTCACTTTGGCGAGGTTCTGCACAAATCGTGGGGCAGCCAATTCTGGCTGCAGCCGGCTTTTAGCCGGTTCTCGCCCTGGATGGAAGACTCGCCACGCCTCGAAAGAGCCGCCTGAAAAGGCGGCTGCGGGCAAAATTGCCCGCCCCACTTATGCAGGTTCGTGCCGGCTGCCCCACGATGCAGCCCTATTTCTTTCCACCCGCCAGCAGCCGGTCGATTTCGAGAAACAGGCCTTTGCCTTCAAAAACGTCGCGGGTTGTCAGGCCGTAAAGGAAATCCCCCTGAATCATGCCGTTGGCGTCGATCAGGTAAACGTGGGGAAACTGCAAGCTCCCGCTGCGCACGTAGGAATACGCCATCTGGCCCTGGTCGAAGAGAATCGGATACTGCACGCCATGCCCGGCGGCGAACTTGCCGACGGTAATGTTGTTGTCGTCCGGTGCGTGAACTACCGCCAGGATCTGCACCTTATCGCCGTATTTCTTTTCCACTTGTTCCAATATGTCGGCGAAAGCGGCGCAATGCGGGCAGGTGGTCTGTATGAATTCGAGGAGCACGATCTTGCCGCGGTAATCGTACAGGTCGTAGACGTGCATCTTGGAATCGAACAGGGCGAATCCGGGGGCGCGCCGCGGACTTTGGGCGAGGCCGGTGGCCGCGCAAAGGAGAAGAAGGATAGACAGTTTTCGCATTTCGAGTTTATGAAACCAATTTTCGCAAAGATTCTTCGTACGGGGCGCGCGCCACTCCGTTTTCGGTAACGATGGCGGTGACGTAGCGCGCCGGCGTCACGTCGAAGGCCGGGTTGGCCACCTGGATTCCCTCCGGCGCCACGCGTTTGCCGTACAGGTGGGTGACCTCAGCCGCGGGGCGTTCTTCGATGGGTATCAGGTCGCCCGACGCCAGTTTCAGGTCCAGCGTCGAAATCGGGGCAGCCACGTAGAACGGCAGGTTGTTTTCCTTGGCCAGAACGGCCACCGAGTAGGTGCCGATCTTGTTGGCCACGTCGCCGTTGGCGGCGATGCGGTCGGCGCCCACCACCACGCACCCGATCCGTCCGGACTTCATGAAGTGCCCGGCCATATTATCGGTAATGAGGGTGATGGGAATTCCGTCCTGTTCCAGCTCCCACGCGGTGAGGCGGGCGCCCTGCAGGAACGGGCGCGTTTCGTCGGCGAAGACGTCGATGCGCTTGCCCGCCTCCACCGCGGCCCGAATCACGCCCAGCGCGGTGCCGTATCCGGCCGTAGCCAGGGCGCCGGCGTTGCAATGCGTCAGTACCGCTTTACCCTCCACCACCAGCGGGGCGCCGTTGCGGCCGATGGCGCGGCAAATGGCAATATCTTCCTCGCGAATACGCAGGGCTTCTTCGATCAAGGCCCGCCGGATTTCGGCGATGGGGCGCCCGCGCAGGGAGCCGTATAGCGCCTTCATGCGGTCGATGGCCCAGAACAGATTTACGGCGGTGGGCCGGGTGCGCGCCAGCGTCCGGCAAATGGTTTCCACCTGGGCATCCAGGTCGTCTTCGGCCGCCTGCGCCACGCCCAGCGCCACGCCCATAGCGGCGGCGACGCCGATGGCCGGGGCGCCGCGAATGATCATGTCCTTGATGGCCGCCGCCACTTCCTGGTATGTCCGGCAGGTCGCCATCCGCACTTCCAGCGGCAGGCGCGTCTGGTCGATCATCACCACCGCGCCGTCGATCCATTGAATCGTCTCTACCATGGCTTTGTCACTACCATGCTTTGTCTCTACCAAGCTTTGGGCAAGTCCTCCGCACGCAGCATCACCAGTATGACAAACGCATTGTACGACGCGTGCATCAGGGTCGACGCTTTGGTCGAGCCGGTCTGGTGGCGCATCCACCCAAAGCCCACCCCCGCCAGGCTGACCAGGCTGGCATAGCCGATTGAGTTGCCATACTCATGAAAGTGCAGAAACCCGAACGGAATGGCGGTCGCCACGATACCGGGGAACACTCCCAGGCTGCGCACCAGCAGGGGCTGCAGCAACCCGCGAAAGCTCAGTTCCTCGCACAGTGGGCCGGCCGTGGTGCCGAAGATCGCCATCAGCAGCACCGCTGTCCGGTTCTCCATCAAATCCGTCATCGGCGTGCTGCCGTTCGGCAAACGAATGTGAGACCCGATCCACGCCACGCCCAACGCGGCCGTGAAGCCGCACAGCATGATCACGAGCGGCGGCCACTCCATCCGGCGCCAACCGAGCGACTTCCAGAACGGCTGTTCGTACTCCAGCCGTAACAGCAGAGCCAGCAAGCCGAATAGAATCAGGTATCCGAGAAATTGAGCGGGCAGGGCCTCGGCCGCCTGGAAGCGAGCGCGCCAGTGAAACAGCGCCATCGTAAGCTTGACGATGACGTCGCCCAGCAGCAGGCTGGGTATCGTCAGCCCGGCGAATACCAGCACATCCATGTAGCACCAGAACGGCTCGCGCCCGGTTGTCGGCGGCGAGTCCGGAGACGGTGGTTCCTGGGCCAGCGGCATCATTGGGCTTGTCCCGTGGGCCGCAAGTCCGAGCCGCGACCGTAAGGGAGCGGTTGCCGGCGATTGAATCGGCGATTTCCGGACGGCGTCATTCGCCACGCTCGATCAGAGCCGCCGCCAGCAGCGGAATCATCAGCTCATGGTGGCCGGTAATGGCATAGCCCTGCCCGCCCGAGGCCGCGTGCGGGCGCTCCACCACGTTTACCCGCGGGCGATAGTGCTGCAGAAAATCGAAATTGACGGTGGTGAACCCGGCCAGCGGACGTCCGAGATTGCGGACCGCCGAAAGCGCCTTCAAAAACACTTCCGGCAGCACCACCGCCGAGCCCACGTTCAGGTAAACGCCGCCGCCATCGAGCTCGGCGAGGATCGAGCACAGCAGCCGAAAATCCAGATGCGTGGCGGCGCCGATGGCCGCCCCGTCGGCCGCCGGATGGGTGTGCGGCGTATCCGTGCCGATGGCTACGTGTACCGTCACCGGAGTGGAATTCCGGTACGCTCCCAGCAGCAGGCTGGAGGCGGCGTATGCGGGCGCGGCGCACAGTTCCAGCCATCGCCCCAGCGCTTCGCCCATCCCCAGTCCCTCGCTCACACCGCCCTTGATGGCGCGGTTCATTTCGCGGCCCGTTTCCTCGGCCGAGCCGAAGCGTCCGTCCGGCAGCGCCGCCTCCACGTCCTCGCTGGTATGTCCCGCCAGGGCGATCTCGAAATCGTGGATGGCGGCCGACCCGTTCACCGCAAATCCGGTCGCAAACCCGCGGCGCATCAGGTCCAGCAGCACCGGCGCCAGGCCGCACTTGATGACGTGCCCGCCCATGCCCCAAACGATGGCCCGCCCCGCCGCGCGCGCCTCGTACACGCGGTCCGCCACGGCGCGAAACGAGTTTGCGGCCAGAACCCGGGGCAGCGAATCCAGCCAGGCTCCCAGTCCCGAGCCCCGGGTGTGCGGCGTGGCGAAGTCGGCCGCTTTCACTTTGCCGCCGCGCTCGGCCAGACCGACGGTCTTGAGCCCCGAGAAATCGATCGGCCCCTGCCGGTATCGGCTCATGTCACCCTCCCGTTGCCGAGCGCTTTCCGCAGCGCCTCGGCGGTGTAGCTCTTCTTCGAGCGGCTCACCTGTTCGGGCGTTCCGCTGGCCACGATGCGGCCTCCATACTCGCCGCCATCCGGCCCCAGGTCGAGAATCCAGTCCGCGGTCTTGATCACGTCCAGATTATGTTCGATCACCACCACCGTATTGCCCAGCTCGACCAGCCGCTGCAGCACGTCGAGCAGCTTGCGGACGTCGTCGAAATGCAGCCCGGTGGTGGGCTCGTCCAGCAGATAGAAGGTGCGCCCCGTCTGGCGCTTGCTCAATTCCCGCCCCAGCTTGATGCGCTGCGCTTCTCCGCCGGAAAGCGTAGTGGCGGATTGGCCCAGGTGTACGTACCCCAGGCCGACGTCCGCCAGCGTCTGCAGCTTGCCGCGGATCTGCGGCAGGTTCTCCATCAGCGGCAGGGCTTCTTCCACGGTGGCGTCCAGAAGGTCGGCTATCGAATAGCCTTTGAACTTCACCTCCAGCGTTTCCCGGTTGTAGCGCCGGCCGCGGCACACGTCGCAGGTCACGTACACGTCGGGCAGGAAGTTCATCTCGATGCGCTTTAACCCGTCGCCCTGGCAAGCCTCGCACCGGCCGCCCTTCACGTTGAAGCTGAAGCGGCCCGGCTTGTAGCCGCGCTCGCGCGATTCCGGCAGCATGGCATAGAGGTCGCGGATGGGGGTGAACAGGCCGGTGTAGGTGGCCGGGTTCGAGCGCGGCGTGCGGCCGATCGGCGCCTGGTCGATGCGGATCACTTTGTCGATCAGCTCGATTCCGTCGATGGCGTCGTGCTTGCCGGGCTCGTCGTGCGACCCGTAGATTTCGCGCGCGAGGCGGCGGTACAAAATCTCGTTCACCAGGGTCGATTTGCCGCTGCCCGATACCCCGGTCACCACCGTCAGCAGGCCCAGTGGAATCTCCACGTCGATATTTTTGAGATTGTGCTCACGGGCGCCGCGAATGGCAAGCTTGCGGTCGCCGGGCGTGCGGCGGACCTCCGGCACCGCGATCCGGGCCGCTCCGGACAGGTAGTGGCCGGTGAGCGAATCGGGGTGGGCCGCGATCGCCGCCGGCGTGCCCGCCGCCACCACCTTTCCGCCTAGCCGTCCGGCGCCCGGCCCCAGGTCGATCACATAATCGGCGCATTCGATGGTTTCGGCATCGTGTTCCACCACCAGCACCGTGTTCCCCATGTCGCGGAGGTGCGCCAGGGTCTCGAGAAGCCGCCCGTTGTCCCGCGGGTGCAGCCCGATCGACGGCTCGTCCAGCACGTACAGCACGCCGCGCAGCTTCGACCCGATCTGGCTGGCCAGCCGGATGCGCTGCGACTCGCCTCCCGACAGCGTCGCCGCCGAACGGTCCAGGCTGAGGTAGTCCAGCCCCACGGCCGACAGAAACTCCAGCCGCCGCCGGATCTCTTCCACCAGGCGGCCCGCGATTTCGAGCTCCCGGCCGGTGAATTCCCAGTTCCTCACCGTCGTCAGCGCGCGCGCCAGCGGCAGGCTCGTGAACTCGGCGATGGAGAAATTTTTCACCCGCACCGCCAGGCTCTCCGGCCGCAGCCGCTTGCCATGGCACGCCGGACATTCCACCGGCGAAAGGTATTCGGAGATCCATTCCCGGTAGGCGTCTGAAGCCGTTTCGAGCGCTTCGTCCAGAGTCCCCAGCAACCCCGGCATGTCCCCGGCGCCGTCGAGCAGAATCGCGCGCTGTTTCTGGGGGATCTCCTCGAATGGGGTTTTCAGGTCGATCCGGTACTTGCGCGCCAGCGCTTCCAGCCTCTGTTGGACTTCCCAGGAGCTGCCGCCCGGTCCCAACCCTCCGTCGAACAGGGGCTTCGAAGGGTCGACGATGGCTTTCGCCGCGTCGAATGTCCACTTGCTGCCCAGCCCGTGACATTCTTCACAGGCGCCATAGGGGCTATTGAAGGAAAACGAGCGCGGCTCGAGCTGCGGGATACTGGTGCCGCAAGCCGTGCATGCCAGCTCCTTCGAGTACAGCCGTTCCTCCCCGTTCACCACCGCGATCAGAACCAGTCCGCCGGCCAATTTGGTGGCCGTCTCGATCGACGCCTCCAGCCGCTTCTCGATGCCGCTTTTGACCAGCAGACGGTCCACCACCACCTCGACGGTATGGTTGCGGCGCCGGTCGAGCACGATGGTGTCGTCCAGCGAGCGCAGGATTCCGTCGATGCGGGCGCGCACGAAGCCTTGCCGCGCCAGCTTCTCCAGGTCCTTCTTGTATTCCCCTTTTCGCCCGCGCACCACCGGCGCCATCACCATGATTCGTTCGTCCGGTTTGAGCGCCAGCACGTGCTGCAGAATCTGCTCGGTGGTCTGGCGCGAAATCTCGTTGCCGCAGACCGGGCAGTGCGGCCTGCCCACGGAAGAATACAGGAGCCGGAGGTAATCGTAGATCTCGGTAATGGTACCAACCGTAGAACGCGGGCTACGGCTAGTAGTTTTCTGCTCGATCGAAATCGCCGGGCTCAAGCCGTCGATCGAATCGATGTCCGGCCGCTCCATCTGGTCCAGAAACTGCCGCGCGTAGGTGGAAAGCGTCTCCACATAGCGCCGCTGGCCCTCCGCATAGATGGTGTCGAACGCCAGCGAAGACTTGCCGGAGCCGCTCAGCCCGGTAATCACCGTCAGCGTGTTGCGCGGAATCTCGACATCGATATTTTTCAGGTTATGCTGGCGCGCGCCATGAACCGTGATGCGGTCGAGCATAGTGGACAATTTTGACGAAAAGGGGAAACTTCTTATTGTCCCGCGTCTTGTCCTCCGTCCGCAAATTGCGCTATAAATAATTAGGACTGCTGCGGCTTTTTTCCAATGATGAACTGTGCCCATTGCGGCGGGAGGCTTCGAAGGATTCACCGCACTTTCTTCGAGCGCTTCAGTTATTTGGGGATCTACCAATGCCGCCGCTGCGAGCGCGTGCAGTATTTCCCGCGCCACTACCGTTTTCACCTGGGACCTTCGGCCCGCTGCCCACGCTGTGGCACCTACCGGATCACGAAGCTGAAAGGCCCGGACAAGATCGACCCGATGGCCTCCGGATTGCTGAATTGGCTGGAGCGCAGAGCCGGCGGCCATCTGCATCACTGTTGTTTCTGCCGGGTGCAGTTCTACGACCGCCGTGGATTGGCGGCGGAAGCGCCGCATCCACCGGAGGAGTCCGGGGCCAGACAGGGCCAGCCCGTGGCTGCGGCGGCGGTTCCTCCGGATTCCCGGTAGGACAGGCCTCCTGGCCTGTCAGGCGGTAGCGTGATTTCGTGCAATTCCTCGCTGAAGATCGCGACGCCGGCCGCCGTTTGGACCGGGTCGTGCATGACCGCTATCCCGGCGAAAGCCGGGCATTGGTTCAGGATTGGATCAAGACCGGGCGCGTTCTGGTGAATGGCTGCCCTCGCCGCGCCTCGTACCAGATTCACTCCGGCGAACCTATCGCCGTCGAACCCGCCGAGCGCCCTCCTTTATCCGCCTCTCCGGAACAGATTCCGCTGGCTATCCTATACGAGGACAAGGACTTGGTAGCCATCGATAAACCCGCTGGCATGGTCGTGCACGCTGGCGCCGGCGTACACTCCGGGACGCTGGTCAACGCCTTGCTCGGCCGTTTCCGCTCCCTTTCCGCCGTCGGCGGCCCCTTGCGCCCCGGCATCGTTCACCGCCTGGACCGTTTCACTAGCGGGGTGTTGCTGGTAGCCAAGAACGACGCGGCGCACCGCGGCCTGGCCGAGCAGTTTGCCGCGAGGCGCGTGGAAAAGGTGTACCTGGCGCTGGTCCATGGCCGCGTCCCGGCCGACCGCGGCCGCATCGAGCGCCCCATTGCCCGCGACCCCGTGCGCCGCATTCGTATGACCGCCAGGCTCGACTCCGGCCGTGCCGCCTGGAGCGAGTACCGGGTATTGCGCCGTTTCCCGAACTTTACCCTGCTGGAGGTCCGTATCGGCACTGGCCGCACCCACCAGATCCGCGTGCACCTGGCCAGTATCGGCCATCCCGTCGCCGGAGACACGCTCTACGGCGCCCCCGCCCAAGTCGAGGAAAGTCCCGCCTTGGGCCGCTATTTCCTGCATGCCCACCGCATCCGCTTCACCCTCCCCTCCGACGGCCGCGAAATGACCCTGGTTTCGCCGCTCCCCCCCGAGCTCGAACAGTGGATGGAAAGCCTGACGCCGGCTATCTGATTCCAAAGTGCTTAACCGATCTGGGGATTTCGCGGCCTAAGCGCGGCAACCGCTCTCTCGCGGTCGCGGCTCGGTTACGGGTACTGCGTGTCTTCAATCACTTACCGAGCCGCGACCGCAAAGGGAGCGGTTGGCTGTATCATAAACCTGCCGCCCGCCGCCTAAACCGGCGCGCAAGCCGCACGCTATAATCGCTACGTATGAAACGTTGGGTAGGCTGGTGTGCCGGGTGTGTGCTGGTGGCCGGCTTGTTCGGGCAACAACAGCCGCCGCCCCAGCAGCCGGCTCCCGCGTCCGACGAGCCCACGCGCATTCTGGTCGACGTGACGCGCGTCAGCCTGCTGTTCACGGTGCAGGACAAGCGCGGCCGCTTCATCACCGATCTGACCAAGGACGATTTCGAAATCATCGAGAACCGCCAGCATCAGGTCATCCAGGAATTCACCGCCGAGAGCGACCTGCCGCTTCGCCTGGGAATCCTCATCGATACCAGCAACAGCATTCGGGACCGCTTCCGTTTCGAGCAGGACGCCGCCATCGAATTCCTCAGGAGCACCATGCGCACCCGCGTGGACAAAGCCCTGCTGGTACGTTTTGACGAGCGGCCGGAGCTGGTCGCCGATCTGGGCGATGAGCTGGGCAAGCTGGAAGCCGGCATCCGCGGCCTCCACCCCGGCGGAGGCACGGCTCTATACGACGCTATTTATTTCGCCTGCCGCGATAAATTGTCGCTCGACCAGCCTAGAACCAAGTTCCGGCGCGCCATCGTGATCGTCAGCGATGGCGACGATAACGAGAGCTACTACACCCGCGACCAGGCTCTCGAGATGGCGCAAAAAGCCGATGTGGTTCTCTATCCCATTTCCACCAATTCGAGCGGCGCGGAAACCGACGGCGACAAGATTCTAAAGTACTTCGCCGCCGAAACCGGCGGCCGCGCCTTTTTCCCGTTCAAGGTGGAGGACATGGCCCAGTCGTTCGAGAATATATCGAACGAGCTGCGCCACCAATACAACATTCTGTACCGGCCCGAGCCGCTTGTGACCGATGGCCTCTGGCACCCCATCCAGCTTCGCGTGAAGGGCCGCAAAGACCTGATCGTCCGTGCCCGCACGGGCTATTACGCGCCCAAGTTGTAGCCGCTCAGGCGAACATATCGAGCGCGTAGCGCGTCGTCTGGTCGCTCACCTGGGCAGTTTTGGCGTTGGCGTCGAAGTTGTTGCCGGCGTTCATCAGCGAAACAGCGTCGCTACTGAGGCTGACGGTATCGCCGCCGATGGCGTTTGAGTTGGAGTTCGAGTTTGCAGAACCGGCCGGAGTAGAGCCGGTTTGCGCGATTCGATTGGCGGTTGAGTTCAGGCTGCTGACAGCCTGGTTCATCCCGTCTAAAGACGTGGAAAGACTCGTCATATTACAGTTCCACCCGTCTTATCGGCCCTAAACGGCCGTTCTTGAATTTTTTTTGCGGTTCGTCAAACTCCACCGCCGGGTCTTCTTCGTGGCCGCGACCCACGCCGGAACCCCCTCCCGGTGCTCTTGGTTGCGTCCATGCTGCGCTGTGGGGCAGCCAATCATGGCTGCAGCCGCCTTTCAGGCGGCTCTTCCCTTCACGCACCTGCCCACCTATTTCGTGGACACTCCACTAGAAGTTTGAGCTGCTACTCTTGCCGCAAAGCCTTTACCGGGTCCACTCGGCTGGCGCGGCGGGCGGGCAGAAAGCTCGCAAAAAGGGCAGCCGCCACCAGCACGGCGATCGTCACCGCGAAAGCCGCTGGCCCGGCCGGCTCGACTCCTTCCACCAGGCGCTGCAGCACTCGCCCGGCTGCCCAGGCGGCGCCGGCGCCGGCCGCGACCCCCAGAAAGATCATTCCAAGGCTCTGCCGCAACACCAGCCGCAACACGTCGCCGCCGCTGGCCCCGAGCGCCATCCGCATGCCGATTTCCGGCACCCGCCTCCCGGTGAGGTAGGCCAGCACCCCATAAATTCCGATCGACGCCAGCGTCAGCGCCAGTCCGGCGAAGATGCCGAACAACAACATCAGAAAGCGCTGCCGGGCGAGCGAATCGTGCGCCAGCCGCTCCAGCGTATGGACCTCGTAGAGAACCTGGTCGCCGGTAGCCCCGCGCAACTCCCGCCGCAGCGGCGCCAGCACATTCGCCGGTGGAATGCCGGTCCGGACCGCAATCGACATCAGCTCCGACCATCGGCGCACGAGGTGATCCGGCACCTGGGCAAAAGGATAGTAGAGCTGCGCCCGCACCCGCGCCGTGTCGTCGCCAGCCAAGCCCCAGTACCGGACGTGGCCCACCACGCCAATCACCCGCGCCGGGTCCGAGCCCAAGCCGATCCAGAGGTGCTTGCCCAGGGGGTCTTGCCCGTGGAAAGCCTCCTCCGCCATCACTTCGTCGATCACGACCACGCCTTCGTTGCCCAGGCGGTCCCTGTCGTCAAAGAATCGGCCCTGGCGCAGCGGAACGCCCATGACTTTCAGATAATCCGGCGTCACGCTGGTTGCCGACACCAGCGGCTGTTGGTTCTCCGGCGGCTCCGCCGGCGTGGTCCAATAGCCGATCTCGTTATTGCCTTCCCGCATCGGGACGGTATCGACCAGGGCGACGGATTGCACTCCCGGGACGCCGCGGGCGCGATCCAGCACGTCCCGCCATGCGGCGCGCGTCCGCCCCGGGTCGGGGAGGGTGGCCGGCGAAAGCGCCATGCGGGCGGTCAGTACGTTGCGAATGTCCACTCCCGGATCGAGCCACGACAGCCGCAGAAGGGTTCGCCCGAGCGTGCCGGCACAAACCAGCAGCACCAGCGCCAGGGCGATCTCGGAGGCTACAAAAGCGCCGTGCAGCCGCCGGGAGCTTCCCGAAACCGCCCGCGCGCCGGCGCGGAGCGTCCGTTCCAGTTCGCGCGCCGGAGCGCGCAGGGCCGGAGCCAACCCGAAAAGAAGACCGCACCCACCCGATACGGCCAGCGCAACCAGCAACACCCGCCAATCGAGCTGCACTTGTTCCACGCGCGGCAAATTCCCGGGCCAGATCGCCACAAACGGCCGGATCCCAATGGCCGCCATCAAAATGCCGACGAGCCCCCCTCCCAGCCCCAGCACCGCGCTTTCCGTCAGGCATTGGCGCGCCAACCGGCCCCGGCCCGCCCCCAGCGCCACGCGCAGGGCAAGCTCGCGGTCGCGCGATACCGCTCGCGCCAGCAGCAGGCTGGCCACATTCACGCAGGCGATCAAAAGCACCAGGCTCACCGCGCCCAGCAGCAGCCAGAGCGTGGACCGCACATCGCCCACGTCGGGACGAAGCGGCTGCGCCACGAACGTCCGCCCTTTGTTCGACGCCGGGTATTGGGCCGCCAGACGCCGGCCAATCGCCGCCAACTCCGCCTGCGCCTGGGCCAGCGTGGCGCCGGCCCGTAGCCGCGCCCATGCCACAGCCCGGTGCGCCTCGCGGTTCTTCATGGCGGGATCGGCGCTTTGGCCGATCGGCGTAAACACGTCCGATTCCCCATCCAGCCGGAAATCCGGAGGCGCAATCCCGACCACTGTGTAGGCCTTCCCGTCGAACGTCAGCGGGGCGCCGATGGCCGCCGCATTCCCGGCGTAGAGCCGTTGCGATAAAGCCGCGCTGATAATGGCAACCGGCGCCGCACCGGTGCGGTCTTCCTCGGGTCGAAAGGCGCGGCCGCGCGCCAGCGTAACGCCCAGGATGGAAAACAGCTCCGCCGAGATTTCCCGCCCGTCGACGTACTCGGCTTTTCCGTCCGCCGTCAGCGTGCCTCCGGTGTATCGCCAGCCCGCCATGGCGAGCGCGAGGCTACCGTTCCTGCAATCGACGAAATTCGGATACGTGAATGCCCACTGGTTGCCCCACTGCGTGCTCCAATCCGTCTGTTCCTGGAGCGCCACCAGCCGGCCGGGTTCGGCGTAAGCCAGCGGCCGGAGCAGTACGCCGTCGATCACGGTGTAGATGACGGTCGTCGCCCCAGTGCCCAAACCGAGAGTCAGCAGCGCTACCGACGTGAACCCGGGCCGCTGACGCAGCGTGCGGAGGCTGTAGCGGAGGTCCTGCCACAGGTCCTCCAGCCAGCGCGTCCCGCGGGCATCGCGGCATTGCTCCTTCACCTGGTCGGGTCCGCCCAAAGCCTGCCGCGCCAGCCGCCGCGCTTGTTCGGGACTGAGGCCGCGCGCCATCAGGTCCGCCGTGTGCTGGTCCAGATGGAAGCGCAGTTCCTTTTCGAGCTGGTCTTCCATTTGACTCCGGCGCCGCAGCCGCTGCCACCACCTCATTTCGCCCCTCCCTCGGACATATTGAGGATGAAGCCGACGGCCTCGGTCAGCCGCAGCCAGCTCGCGGCTTCGGTTTCAAGCTGCGCCTTCCCTTTCCGCGTCAGGCGATAGAACTTGGCCTCGCGTCCAGTTTCGGTCCGGTCCCAATCCGCCGCCAGAAGCCCCCGGTTTTCCAGGCGGTGCAGGGCCGGATAGAGCGAACCTTGCGGCACCTGTACCACGTCGCGCGAAACCTGCTGCAGCCGTTGCGCAATGGCGTATCCATGCACCGGCCCGAGCGCGACAATTTTCAGAATCAGTAAGTCCAGGGTGCCTTGCGGAAGGTCGGATTTGGGCTGCATCGGCAATACCTCCGTCTTCTACATATCTAACATGGGATATGTAGAAGCGCAAGGGCTTTGTGGTGCTTAACCGATCTTGGGGAATCCGTTCGGAAACCGCTCCCTGGCGGTCGCGGCTCGGTAAGCAACTGGAAACACGCGGCACTCGTAACCGAGCCGCGACCCCGAGGGAGCGGTTTGCTCAACCGTGCGATGCGACTCAGGCCCTGGGCGCCCGCAGCAGAAATACGGCTAATTCGGCGGCGAGGTTGGGCATCCAGGTGACCTTGCGATGTCCGGAAAGGAAATAGCGCCGCTCCACCTCCAAAGTCTCCAGATCGGCCAGTTCCTCGAAATCCAGTACGGTGAGGAAGTGAATATTGGGCGATTCGTACCAGGCGTAGGGAAACAGGGAAGTGCGCGGGGCCCGGCCGCTGGTGAGCATGGAAAGCCGCACGCGCCAATGGCCGAAATTGGGAAAGGCCACGATCACGTGGCGCCCCACCCGCGCCATCTCGTGCAGCACCTGGCGTGGGTGCAGGGTTTCCTGCAAAGTCTGGGACAGAATCACGTAGTCGAAAGCGCCGTCGGGATAATCCGCCAGGCCCTCATTAATATCGCCCTGAAACACGGAAACGCCGCGGGCGATGGCGCGTTTCACCTTCTCCCCCGAGATTTCCACGCCGCGCGCGTCCACGCCCTTGTGAACGGCCAACCACTCCAACAACTCGGCTTCGCCGCAGCCGAGGTCGAGCACCTTGGCGCCATCCGGCACGATCTCGCCGATGATGGCGTAGTCGCCGCGGCCCAGCAGATCGCGTACGAATGCGGGCTTCAAAGGCGTCCGCGCCGTGGTCGTCATCCGACTCTCTCGAGAGTGCTGGCCAGAAATCCGCGTACCAGGTCGGTCTGGCCGGTCACGTCCACCAGGAACGCGTCGTGCCCGTAATTCGATTCCAGCTCCACGTAGGCCACGTCGCAGTTGCGCGAGCGCAGCGCCCGCACCACTTCCTGCGACTGGTAGCTGGGATACAGCCAGTCGGAGGTAAAACTGATCGCCAGGAAGCGCGCCCCGGTAGCGGCCAGCGCCTGCGCCAGCGAGCCGTGCCCGTTGGTGAGATCGAAGTAATCCATGGCCTTGGTGATATAGAGATAGGAGTTGGCGTCGAAGCGGCCGACGAATTGGCTGCCGCGGTAGCGCAGATAGCTTTCCACCTCGAAATCCACGTCGAACCCGAAGCTGAAGGTTTCCTTGTCCCGCAGCCGCCGGCCGAATTTTTCGCGCATGGAATCGTCGCTCATATAAGTGATGTGGCCGACCATGCGCGCCACCGCCAGGCCGCGCGCCGGCGGCCGCTTGCCGTAGTAGTCGCCGCCGTTCCAGTCCGGGTCGGCCATAATGGCCTGCCGGCCCACCTCGTTGAACGCGATCTGCTGGGCGCTGTGGCGGGTGGTAGTCGCGATGGGGATGGCGGCCACCACCCGGTCCGGATATGCCACCGCCCATTCGAGCGCCTGCATGCCGCCCATCGAACCCCCGGTCACCGCCAACAGCCGCGGGATTTCCAGATGGTCGATCAGCATTTTCTGCAGCCGTACCATGTCGGAAATAGTGATCACCGGAAACGTCATGGCGTAGGGGCGACCGGTGGCCGGGTCGGGCGACGACGGTCCGGTGGTGCCGCGGCAGCCGCCCAATACGTTGCTGCAGATCACAAAATACTGGTTGGTGTCGAAGGCCTTGCCCGGCCCGATCATGTTGTCCCACCAGCCCGGCTGGCCGGTCTCCGGGCTGATGCCGGCGGCGTGCGCATCGCCCGAAAAAGCGTGCAGCACCAGGATGGCGTTGGACCTGGCCGGGTTCAGCTTGCCGTAGCTCTCGTAAGCCACTTCCACCGGCGCAAGCGTGGCGCCCGAATCCAGTGCAATCGAATCGAAGGTTACCGTCCGAGACTCAACGATCATGAGGCGAGATCTTCTTAATCATAACAGGACGTTCGGCCGGCCTCCGTAGATGCAGGTGCTTAGACCAGTCCCCGGGCCACCGCTCCCTGACGGTCGCGGCTCGGTAAGTGACTGAAAACACGTGGCACCCGCAACCGAGCCGCGACCGTGAGAGAGCGGTTGCCGCGCCTAAACCGGGAATTCCCTTCACGGCAACCCGGTCACCCCGGTGGAGTCTTTCACCGCGACGCGGCTGCCGTCGGCGGTGTGGATTTGGGTCTCGGTGAACTCCCAGTTTTCCGCGTTCTGAATGCTGCCGGCCGAGCGTACCTCGATTTGCCAATCGTCGAACTTGAAATTCGCCAGCGGCGAGTCCTTGTAAGACGCCACCGAAAACGCCTGGCGCGCGCCGGTGGCGCGAATATCGGAGATGGCCACGTTGCGCAAATGCGGCAGGCCTTTTTCGGGCGGCACCGGCTCGGCCAGCACGCGCCAATACGAGGGAACGTTCTTCATGCCTTCCGGAATCTTGGCGTAGCTGTAGCTGGGGTTCCAGTTGAAGGCGACCGCGAACACGGTTCCCACCCCTTCCATGACCAGGTCGCGGATGCGAATGTTGTCGATCGTGCCGCCGCGCGTGCTGGCCGATTTGAACAGGATGCCGACGGGAACGCCCGCCAGCACGCGTCCGCCCAGCACCTGAACGTTGCCGATGCCGCCCGAGGTTTCGCTGCCGAAGGTCACCCCGGCCGCGCCGGCGCGGACGGTATTGTCGCGGATGGTCACGTTTTCGGTGGGCTTCGCCACCCGCAGCCCGTCGGCGTCGCGCCCGGCTTTCAGGCAGATGGCGTCGTCGTTGCACTCGATATCGCAGTTGGCCACGGTGATGCCGTTCGATGAATCGATATCCACCCCGTCGGTGCTCGGCCCGCGTCCGCCTTCGTTATTGCGGATCGTGATGGCCTCCACGGCCACGTGGCGCGAATAGCAGATGTGTACGGTCCAGAATCCCGAGCGTTTCAGCGTCAGCCCTTCCACGCGCACGTTTTCGGAACGGTAGATCTGGATCAGGCGCGGCCGCTGGCAATCGTAATCCACCGCCCAACGCAAGCCTTTGGGCTCGTAATCCTCGCGCCGCATCTTCCAGTACAGGTCCCACCAGACCTTGCCGTCGCCATCCGCTATCCCCTTGCCGGAAAGAGAGACGTCGTGCTGCTGGTAAACGTTGATCAGGGCCGCTGGCCATTTCATCTCCACCCCCGCCACGCGGGTTTCGAGTATCGGATAATCCGCCAGGCGTTGGGAGCCGACCAAGGTGGCGCCCTCCTCGATGCGCAGGTTGACGCCGGACTTCAAAAACACCGCGCCGCTCAGGTAGGTGCCGCCGGCCAGCACCACCGTGCCGCCGCGCTTAGCTGCGGCGTCGATGGTCTTCTGGATGGCCGCCGTATCGAGCGTTTTGCCGTCGCCCCTGGCGCCGAAATCCGACGGGTGAAACTCCGCCCCCGCGGCGCACGCAGCGCATGCGGCGCATGCAGCCAGCCCAAGCCATAGCCCTGCCGCCAATGTCCTCATCGTTCGCCCATAATGGTGACCGAACCGGCGGCGAGCCCCTCGGATCGGGCGGTCACCACGATCTCGCCGGCGCCGCGCGCCACCACCAGAGCGACCGCGCGACCCTGGTACGCTACGCGTTCGTAGGACAGGAAGGGATCGTGGCTGCTGAGGTCGGCGCTATCGGTCGCCATGATGTAGCCCGGGAGCCGCGCTTCAAAGACGATGAGGTTGTCAGCGGCGGGAACCGGCACGCCGTTTTCGTCCACCACCCGCGCGGTGACGAACGCCACGCTTTCCCAGTCCGAGGCCAGTCTGGTGCGATCGGTTTCGAGCTCGATGCGGGCCGGCTTAGCGGCGGTGCGCAGTTCCGCCCGCGCCACCTCCTGTCCCTTATCGCGGCCGATGGCTTCCAGCTTGCCCGCCTCGAAGCCCACCTGCCAGGTACGGGCCGAAGCGTCCGCGGCCAGCGGCTTCGAGCCCAGCGAGCGACCGTTCAGCAGCAGCTCCGCCTCGTCGCAGTTGCTATACACTTCCACGTTCTCGTCGTGGCCGCTCAGATCGGCGGGCGTCCAATCGGAGCGGAGCGTCTCGACCGCGCGCCGCTGCCGCTCCTGCTGGGCGGCGTTCTCATAGCCCGGATCGGTCGCCGCCGCCACTGGCCCCGCCACTCGCCGTGCCACGTAGACCATGGGCTTGGCGGACCACCAGCTCATGCGCTCGTACCCGATCGGTTTGATGGCGCCGGTGCGGTCCAGCAGTCCCGATGGGCTTCCCACCAGCGGCCAAGAGCGCGACTCGCCCAGATAATCCGCCGCGCTCCAGAGAAACTGGCCGGCGTAGGCGGGGTTGTCGCGCAGCGCCAGCCAGGCCCCGCGGTCGTGAGTGTTCTCCGTACCCAGAATCTTGCGCGTCGGCTTCGCCCGGTGCGCAGCCAGAATCTCGTCCTCGCGGTAGTTCTGCCCCACCACGTCCAGCATGTCGGCCAGGCCGTCTTCGTAATCGTGGCTCACGTTCGGGCGGAACAGCGCCTGGGTCACCGGCCGCGTCGGATCGTAGGTGTGAAATGCCTCTATCAGCCCGCTCAGAATGCTTTTCGCCAGCTCCTGCTGCGGGGTGTCGCGAATTTCGTTGCCCGCGCTATAGAGAATCACGCTTGGGTGGTTGCGGTCGCGCAGCACCGTATCGCGCGTATCCTGCTGCGACCAGTCGGGGAAGTACAGGTGATAATCGTAGGGATTCTTAGCCGCCGTCCAGGTATCGAACATCTCATCCATCACCAGAATGCCCATGCGATCGCACAAATCCAGAAACTCGGGCGCGGGTGGATTGTGCGCACTACGAATGGCATTCACGCCGATTTCCTTCAGCGCCCGCAGCCGGTGCTCCCAAACCCCCGCCGGCACCGCCATTCCCACCGCGCCGCCGTCCTCGTGCAGGCAGGCGCCTTTCAATTTGAAGTTTCGCCCGTTCAGCCAGAACCCCGTGGCCGCGTCGAAGTGGAACTCGCGAATCCCGAACAGGGTTTCCTCGTCGTCCACCACGTGGGCGCCGGCCTTGACGCGGGTCACCAGGCGGTATAGGGCGGCGTGGCCCACGTCCCACAGCTCCGGCTGCGGCACTTCCAGGTCGCGCGTCTC
>Ga0182016_10000282_pt1 | contig 63921 bp, 66 predicted proteins | sample 712S2MmetaG_FD_120491 | JGI IMG/M metagenome (GOLD analysis project Ga0182016, IMG submission 120491) | Permafrost microbial communities from Stordalen Mire, Sweden - 712S2M metaG | ecosystem: Environmental > Terrestrial > Soil > Wetlands > Permafrost | place: Sweden: Stordalen | collected...
AAACCGCACTGGTGCTAGGCACGCGATATCAGCCTGATCAGATCTCGTCGTGGTTCACCTGGCTCAGTGATCGTTTGGACGAAAAGTCGCCGGCGAGCGTTCTTCACAACGCCAGCACGGAAGAAGAACTAAGTGATCTCGCGCGTGCCCTTATCTCGGCCGCGAAGGCTCACCTTGCGGAATGAATTCTGCTTATCTTATTCGCATCGTCTTGTGGATACTCGCAAAAACAGACTCCGTGCTAATCCGGAGTCTGTGTAGTCCTCTAGCCCTTGAAAAGAACCACAGCGCGGGCCCGCCCCACCGCTCGCCCCGTCCAACCAGCGCCCGTCCCCACCGCCGCCCCTCAGCGCCGTACGCAACCGCCGCGGCCCCGTCCTAGCAGCGCCGACGACCCCAGCCGAGTTGCCGCAGTGCTAACTACTTGTGACGAGTGCCAAGTAGCCGCGGCCATTCCCAATTACTTGTGGACATTCACACCCAAAGCGAACGTGCGTTCGATCTCGCCCTGGCGGCGTTATTCGAACTCATGCTCGAAGCCTTTGAGCATTTACTTTTGTGATTGAGCGCCTCGCGCTGTGATTGAGCATTTTCTTTTAGAAGTGACACCGGTCGCAGGGTTGCCCAGGCGGGATCAGTGGGCTATAGTGGTACTCAGTGGATGGCAATGGAGCCTAGTGGAGTACCCTTTTGGCAGCGGATCGGCCCTTGTTCACCGGCTCGGTGGAACACAGCCTTGACGACAAAGGCCGTCTCGTCGTGCCCGCACGCTTTCGGGAACGCCTGGGTTCGGGCTTCTTTGTAAGCATCGCCGAGCCCGATCCGTGCCTCGCGCTCTACCCCGCCTCCATCTGGAATGAATTTTGCGCGCGCCTCGAAGCCGCGCCCGTAAAGGACGCCCGCTACCGGTCGTTCGTGCGCCATCTGTTCGCGCATACGGAAGAGCTTTCGTGCGATAACCAGGGCCGGCTGGTGCTGCCGCCGGTCTTGCGCGCGTGGGCGCACATCGAGAAAGACGTTACGTCGGTCGGCACGCTCACCCGCGTCGAGGTGTGGGCGAAGGATCGCTACACCGCCGTGGCCGAGGGCGCCGGCGACCTCACCGACTTCCGCTCCGAGCTCGGGCTGTATTAGTGCGTGCCGTTGCATACATCGGTTCTCGCGATCGAGGCGCTCGATGCGCTCGCCATCGTTCCGGACGGCACGTATGTCGATGCGACGTTCGGTGCGGGCGGTCACACGCGGCTGATCCTCGAGCGCGTAGGTCCGCGCGGCCGCGTCATCGCCTTCGACGCGGATCCGCTCGCATCGTCGCTGGCTCCGGACGATTCGCGGCTTACCTTAATACACGCAAACTTTCGCGCGCTTGCGGGCGAGCTGGCGCAGCGCTCGATCGCCTCGGTGGACGGCATTCTCTACGACTTGGGCGTGAGTTCGATGCAGTTCGATGACGGCGCGCGGGGCTTCTCGTTCCGCAGCGACGCGCCGCTCGACATGCGCCTCGATCCGACGCAAGGCGAAACCGCAGCCGAATTCATCGTCTCGCGTGACGAGGTCGAATTGGCCGATGCGATCTTTCGCTTCGGTGAAGAGCGTAATTCGCGCCGCATCGCCCGCGCGCTCAAAGCGAAGTTGCCGCGTACGACCGGCGAGCTCGCGGCGATTGTGGCCGGAACCGTGCACGTGCGCGGCAAGCGCGAACGCGTCCACCCCGCCACGAAAACGTTTCAGGCCCTCCGCATTTCGGTCAACGACGAACTCGGCGCGCTGCGCGAGAGCCTCGATGCCGCAGCTAACGTCGTGCGGCCCGACGGGCGCATCGCCGTCATCAGTTTTCACTCGCTCGAAGATCGTATCGTCAAGCTGTTCTTCCGCGAGGACGCGCGTTTGCAGCCGCTGACGCGCAAACCCATCGTGCCGAGCGATGAGGAAATTCTCTCCAACCCGCGAGCGCGCAGTGCGAAACTGCGTGTCGCAACCGTCGAAAGCGAGGTAGCCGCGTGATTGCGCCCAAAGCGATCCCGCAGCCCAGAGTTCAGCCGCGCGTTGCGGTTCGCGCGCGCGATGCCGCGCGCCGGCGCAGCCGCCGTACGCGCATGCAAGGCTATACGATGCTCGCGCGGATCGCGACTGCCTTCGCCGTCGTGCTCGTACCGGTGATGATCTACGTGCTGCTCATGGGCAATCTCACGGCGCTGAGTTTTAACCTGCGGCACGTTACGCAGCAGAAGAGCGCGCTCGTGGAAGAGACGATGCAGCTCGACGATCGCATCGCGCAACTGCAGTCGCGCGAACGGCTGGCGATCTTGGCGACTCGTCTGCACATGCACGATCCGCAGCGCTATGCCGTCGTCGACGTTCCCGGTCCGGTCGTGGCGCCACCGTCCAACGGCATCGCGTTCCTGGGCGCTTTCTTCCACCGCTAAATGATCGATCGGGCGTTCGCGCGCGTTCCCGTGGTACGCGCGAAGCTCGCTATTCTCGCGACGCTGCTGGTGACGGCGTGGCTAACTTGGCGCTTGTCCGACGTGCAAATCCGTCAGAGCGCCAACCTCTCGCGGCTCGCGCTCTCGCAGCATAGCGAGACCGTCGATGCCTTCGCGAAGCGCGGCTCGATCGTCGATCGCGACGGCAACATACTCGTACGTTCGCTGCCCTCGGAAAGCGTGTACGCCGTCCCGACCTCGATCAACGCCGCCGACGTGCCGGAGATCGCGGCCAAGCTCTCTCCCATCTTGGGCTATCCGCCGGAGCAGCTCGAAGCCGCGCTGCACGAGCGCACGCCGTTCCGTTACCTCAAGCGTAAGATTCCGCATAGTATTGCCGAGCGCGCTCAGGCCCTCGGAATCGAGGGCATCGGCACCGAGCCCGAAGATACCGGCGTGCGGTATGCCCCGTCGGGCCATCTCGCATCGACCGTGCTGGGCTTCGTCGGCATGGAAGACAAAGGACTGGCCGGACTCGAGTACGCGTTCAACGACTATTTGCGCGGCACGCCGGGCAAGACGCACGTTGAGGCCGATGAGTTCGGCCGCGCAATCCCATTCGGCGACTCGACCGTGGTCGAACGGGCCGTGCCGGGACGAACGCTCGTCCTCACCCTGGATTCCTACATCCAATTCGAAGCCGAGCGGCTCATCGGCGCCGCGATGAAAACGTGGCATGCCAAAAGCGCGACGGCGATCGTGATGGACGTCCACACGGGCGAGATCTTGGCGATGGCCAACGCGCCGGACTACGATCCGAACCACTTCGATAAGTCGAACGCGAACGCGTGGCGCAATCGCGCCGTCGCCGACGCGTACGAACCGGGTTCGACGTTTAAGTTGATCACCGCCGCGGCCGCGCTCGAGAGCGGCAAAGTGACGATGAAGTCGCGGTTTCCGGCGCGCGATCAAATCGACGTCGGGGGGCACACGATCCATAACGCCGAGGACGGCTTCATGGCCGGGTCGTCGAGCACGGAGTCGCTCGAAGACATCGTCGCCTACTCGCACAACGTCGGCGCAGCCGAAGTCGGCATGAGTATCGGTGCGCCCACGCTTTACAAGATGATCAAATCGTTCGGCTTCGGCGACGACACGCATATCGAGACCGGCGGCGAAAACGACGGCATCGTGCCGCCGGTGTCGGATTGGAGCGGCAGTTCGCTCGCGACGATTTCGTTCGGCCACGGTATCTCGACGACGCCGATTGCCTTGACGCGCGCGTACGCAGCAATTGCCAACGGCGGCCTCTTGATGCGGCCGCGGCTCGTGCACGCGCTCGAAGATGCAAACGGCAAGGTGATCTACACCTACGGCCCGGAGATCGAGCGCCGCGCGATCTCGGAACAAACGGCGGCCAAGCTGCGCCATATCTTGCGTTCGGTCGTCGTCTATGGAACGGGCAATCCGAGCGCGCGCACGCCCGGCTACACGACCGCGGGCAAAACCGGTACCGCGCAAGTCGTTGAAAACGGCCGCTACGAACCGGGCGAGTACATCGGCTCCTTTATCGGCTACGTGCCCGCCGAGGCGCCCCGTTACGTGATCTTCGTGAAGATCGAACGTCCGCGCGGTGCGTATTACGGCGGCGTCGTCGCAGCCCCGATTTTCTCACAGCTCGCGCACACCGTGATGCTCGATGCCGACGTCATGCCGACGGTACCGGCGCGCTTGGTTCGGCACGCCGCCGGGGCGAAGACGTCAAGATGAAGCGAGAGCTTCGGCCGCTGCTCGACGCGCTGGTCGCACCGCGTATCGTCGGCACGCTGCCCGAAACGATCACGGCAATCGCCGTCGATTCGCGCACCGCCCTGCCCGGAAGCCTCTTTGTTGCCGTGCGAGGCGAGCGTGTCGATGGGCATCGTTTCGCGAAGAGCGCCGTTGCGCGCGGCGCGGCTGCCCTCGTGGTCGAGCACGAAGTCGACGTCGATGTTCCGCAACTGATCGTCGAGGATACGCGTGTCGCGATCTCGCGGCTCGCGGATACGTTTTACGGTCATCCCTCGCGCGACCTCATGGTCTTTGGGGTGACGGGCACGAACGGCAAGACGACCACGACATATCTGCTGCGCAGCATCGCCGATGCCGCCGGCTTGCCGTGCGGTGTGATCGGCACGCTCGGCGGTATCTTCGGCGACCGCACGTGGGCCCTCGAGAACACGACGCCGCTCGCACTCGAACTGCACCGTCTGCTCGCGGAGATGCGCGAGGCCGGCGCGCGCGCGGTAGCGATGGAGGTCTCCTCGCATGCGCTCGCGCTCGGTCGCGTCGATGACGTGCGCTTTCGGGCCGCCGCGCTGACGAACGTCACGCGCGACCACCTTGACTTTCACGGTACGCTCGCGCGCTACATTGCGGCGAAGCGCCGGCTCTTCGATCTCGCGCCGAACGCGGTGCTCAACGTCGATGATCCCGTCGGCCGCACGTTTGCCGGCGAGTTCGCAACGGCCACGACGTATGCGATCGAACGCGTGGCGGAGCTGCGCGCCTCGAACATCGTGTTGCAGGGTGACGGAACCACTTTTGATGCGGGCGGTTTGCACGTGGAGATCGCGTTGCCCGGGCGCTTCAACGTCGCGAACGCGCTCGCCGCGATCGGCATCGCGCGCGCCTGCGGCATCGACGATGAAGCAATCGTTCGGGGCCTAGCTTCCGCGCGTGCGGTGCCGGGCCGGATGGAACGCATCGGCGCGTTCGGCATCGATGCGATCGTCGACTACGCGCATACGCCCGATGCGCTCGCCAACGTCCTGCGCGCCGCGCGCGAGACGACGCGCGGCCGGCTGATCGTCGTGTTCGGCTGCGGCGGCGATCGGGATCCGGGGAAGCGCGTCGAGATGGGGCGCATCGCCGCCGATGCTGCCGACGCGGTGATCGTGACCTCCGACAACCCGCGCGGAGAAAATCCGGCAGCCATTGCGGCTGCCGTTGCCGAGGGGATCATCGCCGAAGTCATCCTCGACCGCCGGACAGCGATTCGCCGTGCCATCAACGAAGCGCGCGCCGGCGATACGGTGGTCGTTGCCGGCAAGGGCCACGAAACCTATCAGATCATCGGCGAGGAGCGCCTGCCGTTCGACGATCGCGATGAAGTGCGCAGCGCGTTCTCGATGCGTTCGGGAGCGCTGCGCGCATGAGGCTGCCGACGAACGATGCAATCGCCGCCCTCGGCGCCAGCGTGGTGAACCGCGAAAACATGCCGGCGACCATTGCGGTATCGACCGACACGCGCGCGATTCGCCCGAGCGAAACGTTCCTGGCGCTGCGCGGTGAGAACTTCGACGGTCATCGGTTTATCGCCGAAGCCGTAGCGGGCGGCGCATCGGCCGTCATCGTCGACGATGCTTCCGCGTTGCCGGATGGACAAGCGGGCTTCGTCGTTGCCGACACGCTGGCGGCGTACCTAACGCTCGGCGGGCTCGCGCGCGACCGCGTGCGCGGTCCGGTGATCGCCATTACCGGCAGTACCGGCAAGACGACGACGAAAACGTTCGCCGTGCAGGCGCTCGAAGCAGCCGGGCAAGCGGTGACGGCAACGCCCGAGAACGAGAACAACGAGATCGGCGTCGCGAAGTTCTTGCTCTCGCTCGAAGATGGTGACGAGCGCGTGGCGATCGTCGAGTTCGGGGCTCGGAAATATCGCGATCTCGAACCGCTCGTGCGCGCGGCCCGGCCCGATATCGGCGTGCTCACCAATATCGGTGAAGCCCATCTCGAAATCATGGGCAGCTACGAACGCCTCGCCGAAACGAAGTGGGGACTCTTTGCCGGCGGCGCGCGGCCCGTGCTCAACCTCGGCGACGAGGCTTCGCGCGAACGTGCGGCGTCGCTCGCGAAGCCGCCGATCTGGTTCGGCGTCGATGCGGAGCGACCGCCGGACGGCACGCGCGCCGTGATCGTGCGCGTTGAGGACGTTCTGGAGATCGAAGACGGTGCGACACGCGCGTTTCCGTTGCACGTCGACGTTCCCGGCGCGCATAACCGGCGCAATCTCGCGGCGGCATTTGCCGCGGCGTGGGCGGCGGGCGTCGATCCCGAGAGCGTCGCCGTCGCGTCGCCGCACTTCGCTCTGCCGCACGGCCGCTACGAGCGCATGCAGATCGCCGGCGGCCCGACCGTGATCTACGATGCGTACAATGCCTCGATGAGCGGTGCGCTTGCAACGCTGGCTGCGTTCGCGCGCGAGCGCGTTCCCGCGCGCCGCATCGTCGTGCTCGGCAGCATGGCGGAACTGGGCCCGGATGCGCCGGTCATGCATCAGAGGGTCGGGGCGGCGGCCGCGGCTTCGGCCGACATCGTGCTCGTCGGCGGTGCCTTTGCCGATGCGCTTGCCGTCGGCGCGCAAGCGATGGGGCTGGCGCCTGACGCGCTGATCGTGTATCAAACGAACGACGATGCGATCGCGTGGCTGCGCGAACATGGCCGGCCGGATGACGTCGTGCTCCTGAAGGGTTCGCGGATGTACCGCATGGAGCAAATCGTAGCGGGGTTGTCGGCGTGATTCCGACCGCGATTCACGAAGCATCTTTGCCCGACGGTGTCGTTGCGATTCCGGTGCGCACGCGCTTGATCGTGAAGGGCGACGATCTCGCCGCCGTTCTGCGCGAAGCGCTGGCCGGTTTGGCGCGTCCGGGGGACGTCGTAGCGATTGCCGAAACGGCGGTCGCCATCGCACAGGGGCGCTTCATCGGCGCGGAAACGATTCGTCCGTCGCGCCTCGCACGCGTGCTCGCGCGTCGCGCCGGAGCGATGGCCACGATCAATCAGCCGGAGTCGCTGCAACTGGTTATCGACCAGGTCGGCGCATGGCGCGTGTTCGGCGCCGCCGTCTTGCAGGTCGCCGGACGTGCCGTCGGCCGCCGCGGCGTGTTCTACGAACTGCTCGGCGAAGCGATCGCGGCCATCGACGGTTATACCGGAACGCTGCCGCCCTACGAACGCGCAATCGTGCTCGGCCCGGCGGAACCCGACCGCGTGAGTACCGAACTCGCCGCGGCACTGGACTTGCATATAGCGATCGTCGATGCGAACGATCTGCGCCGCGCCAAAGCGCTCGGCGCATCGCCGCGTGTCATTCGCGAGGCCGTCGAATCGGCGCTGCTCGGCAATCCCGCCGGCAACGGCGACGAGCAAACGCCGCTGGTCATTCTGGCCTGGCGCGGCGCCGGCGCAAACCCGCTGGTGCGTGCAGCATGACCGTGCAGACGATCGGGGCCTTCTTTGCGGCCTTCGTGCTGGTGGCCGTCCTCGGCCCGGCGCTGATCCGCTATTTGCGCCGCTTGTCCTATCGGCAGCATGCATATGAGGACGCGCCGGAAACGCATCAGAAGAAGACCGGCACGCCGACGATGGGCGGGCTGCTCTTTCTGCTGGCGCCGCTCGTCGCGTTTGCAATCGCGCGCGATCCTCTGGTACTCGCGTACGGCTTTCTCATCGCCGGATCGGCGGCGATCGGCTTCGCGGACGACTACATGGCGATCCGGCGCGGCCGCAATCGCGGTTTGCGCGCGCGCACGAAGTTTCTCCTGACTGCCCTTGTCGGCGCCGCATTCCTGGGTCTGGTCGCCGCGTTCGTACCCGATGCGCACGCGCTACTCTTCATCGGGCCGATTCCGTACTGGCTCTGGTACGCACTTTCGCTGGCGGTGATTCTGGCGACGACGCATGCGGTCAACCTCACCGATGGACTCGACGGTTTGGCCGGCGGTACGATCGTGCCGCCGCTCATCGTGCTCGCCTTCGTCGCCGTGCGGCAAAACGGCGCCGGCGTCGCGATCTTAACGGCCGCAATGCTCGGCGCCGTGCTCGGTTTCTTACTCTACAACCGGCACCCGGCCAAGGTCTTCATGGGCGACACCGGGTCGCTCGCGCTCGGCGCTGCGCTGGCGGGTGCGGCGATCCTCACGGGGGCGCAACTGCTGCTGCTGCTGATCGGCGGCGTGTTCGTCGCGGAAACGCTTTCCGTCATCATCCAAGTGACGTCGTACAAGACGACCAAACGTCGCGTGTTCCGGATGAGTCCGTTGCACCATCATTTCGAACTCGGCGGCTGGCCCGAAACGAGGGTCACGTCATCGTTTTGGCTGGCTTCGCTTTTCCTTGGTATCATCGGCTTCTTCATCGTGGTGCGAGCATGAATATACCGATCTCCAGCGTTCGCTTCGATCGCAGCGAGCGCGTTCTCGTCATCGGTCTCGGACGCAGCGGGCGCGCGAGCGTCGTGGTGCTGCAGCCGCGCGTGGCCCAAGTCTACGCCACCGACGAAGGACCGCCGAGTGCGCTCGCGCCGGTGCTCGCCGAGCTCGAAGCAGCCGGCGTGCCGTTCGTTGCACCCGATGCACTCGGCGACGTTTTACCGAAGGTCACCGTCGCGGTGCTCTCGCCGGGCATTCCGCTCAACGGCGAACTCGTGCGCCGCATTCAGGCGGCCGGCGTCCCGGTGTTCAGCGAAGTCGAAGTCGCGTATCGTATCTGCCAAGCGCCGATCGTCGCGCTGACCGGAACCAAAGGCAAGTCGACCACGACCGCGCTGATCGGTGCGCTCTTCCGTGCGGCCGGTTACACGACGTACGTCGGCGGTAACATCGGCAACGCGTTAATCGCTGAGACCGCCGTCGCGAAGCCCGAAGACTGGGTGATTGCGGAAGTGTCGTCGTTCCAGCTCGAATCGATCCGCTCGTTCAAACCGCGCATTTCGTGCATCATCAACATCACGCCCGATCACCTCGACCGCTATCACTCGATGGACGAGTACGCCGAAGCGAAATTCCGCATCTTCGCAAACCAAGGCCCGGGCGACACGTTTGTGGGGAACCTCGACGACCCGATCGTCGCGGCAGCGCCGGGCGAGGACAACACGCGCATCCGCGCGCGCGCGCTCTGGTTTGCGCGCGAGCCGCATCGCCAAACGACCCTCTACATGCGCAACGAAACATCGATCGTCTACGCCCCGCCGACCGGCGATCCGCGGCCGATCGAGATCATGAACGTGGCCGACATCCCGCTTCACGGTGCGCACAACGTCGACAACGTGATGGCCGCCATCCTCGTCGGTCTCGCAGCTGGGCTCGACCGCACCGCAATCGCCGACGGCGTGCGCGGCTTCAAGCCCCTGCATCACCGGCTCGAGACCGTGGCCGAGCGCGACGGCGTCTTGTACGTGGATGACTCGAAGGCGACGAACCCCGGCGCCGTCATCGCCGCGCTGCGGTCGTTCGATCGCCCGATCGTCCTGATCGCCGGCGGCAAATCGAAGGGCACCGAGTTTTCCGAACTGGGCAAAGTGATCTCCTCGCGCACCAAAGCGGTCGTGTTGATCGGCGAAGCGGCGGAGGAGATCGGCAAGCACGTCAAGCGCGCCCAAGTTGCCCACGCCGGCTCGATGGATGAAGCGGTGGCGACGGCGTCGGCGTTTGCCGAGAGCGGCGATGTGGTGTTACTCTCGCCGGCCTGCGCGTCGTTCGATATGTTCGCCTCGGCCGAAGCGCGCGGTGAGGCGTTCGTTGCGGCCGTCACGGGAGCACAGCATGTACGCTAAAGCGTCGCGCGCGCCCGGGCCGTCGATCCCGCAGCCGCTGCGCGCACGTCCGGTGCTCGCGCCGCCCGATCCCTGGATTTTCGCGACCGTCGCCGGCTTGATCGCGGTCGGTCTGGTCATGGTGTTCAGCGCGTCGAGCGCGACGGCGTACGCTACCTATCACGACACGGCCTACTTCCTCAAACGCCAACTAATATGGCTGGCGATCGGCGGTGTCTTCGCCTATCTCGCGTATCGCATCGACTATACCAAACTCAAGCGCGTGACGCCGGCCTTGGTGGGCATCACGGTGCTGCTGCTGGTACTTACGCTGATTCCGCACGTCGGCTTGCAAACGGGCGGCGCGCGACGTTGGCTCGGCGCGAGCATCTTGAGCTTCCAGCCCTCCGAAGTCGCGAAGCTGGTGCTGGTGCTGTTCCTCGCCGCGAAGCTCTCGACGATCGGTCAGGACGTGCGCTCGCTCGTGCGCGGCGTCGTACCGTCGCTGCTCGTCGCGGCCCTGCTCGCCGTGCCGATTCTGCTCGAGCCCGACATGGGCACCGCGAGCCTCGTCATGTTCACCGCGTTCGGGATGCTGTTTTGCGCCGGAGCGCGCTTCGAGCACCTTGCCATTTCTGCCATCGTGCTGCTGCCGCCGGTGGCGCTCGAAGTCGGCGCGAGCGCCTACAAACGCGCGCGTATCCTCGCGTTTCTCGATCCGTGGAAGGACGCCCAGAACACCGGCTTCCACATCGTGCAGTCGCTGCTCGCGCTCGGCAGCGGCGGCGTGTTCGGCCTTGGCCTAGGCGCCTCGCGGCAGAAGTTCTTCTATCTCCCTGAAGCGCATACCGACTTCATCTTTGCCGTGGTGGGTGAAGAACTCGGACTGCTCGGCACGATGATGGTGCTCTCGCTCTTCGCCGCGTTCGCCATTCGCGCGTTCGTGCTCGCGCAGCGCACCACCGACCGGTTCGGCTCGTTCCTGATCATCGGCTGCGCGCTGCTGATCGTCATTCAAGCCTTCATCAACATCGGTGTGGTCACGTCGTCGTGGCCCGTCACCGGCGTTCCGCTGCCGTTCATCTCGTTCGGAGGCACCTCGCTCATCGTCAGCCTGGTCGCGGTGGCTCTGATCATGAACGTCGCCCGCCGTACGCGCTAGTGGCATTTCGCGTCGCGTTCGCGGGCGGAGGGACGGGTGGGCACATCTATCCCGCGCTGGCAATCGACGATGCGATCCGCGCCGAGTACGATCCCGACCACTACGAGCCGCGCTTCTTCGGTAATCGCGACGGCCTCGAGGCCCAACTCGTCACGACGATGCCGATCACGTTCGTGCCCAGCGCCGCGCTGCAGCGCAAACTCTCGCTGCGCACGCTCGCTACGGTGTGGCGCAATGCGCTCGGCGTCATCGTCGCGCTAGCGGCGCTGCGTGAGTTCCAGCCGGTAATGGTGATTGCGACCGGCGGTTACGTTTGCTTTCCGGTGGTCGTTGCGGCGCGCATCCTACGGACGCTCGGTCTCTTGCGCTGCGGCATCGCGTTGCTCGAGATCAACGTGCAGCCCGGCCTGACGAATCGTTTGCTGGCGCCCATCGTCGATGAAGTGTGGACGTCCTACGACGCCTCGGCGCCGTTCTTCCGCGGGAAGGCGCACCGCACGGGGGCGCCGATTCGCGCCTCGCTCATGCGCTCGATCAATCCCTCGCGCGCGCGCCTCGAACTCGGCCTCGCGCCGGAGCGCACCACCATCGTTGCGATGGGCGGCAGCCTCGGTGCGCGCTCGGTCAACGAAGCCGTGGCGGCGCTCGTCACGCGCCGCACGCTCGGCGACGATCGGCAAGTCTTGCATGTCAGCGGCGAGCGCGATTACGCTTACATGGAAGCCGAAGAACGCGATGTCGGTGCCAACCACGTGCTGCTCGTCTCCTACTTGGCCGATCCGGCGAATGCGTACGCGGCCGCCGACGTCGTGATCGCGCGCGCCGGCGCCTCGACGCTAGCCGAACTCGCGGCCACCGGGACGCCGGCGATTCTCGTACCCTATCCCCACCATTCCGACAATCATCAGGTCTCCAATGCCGCGATTTTTGCCGATCGCGGGGCTGCCGTCGTGCTCACCGACGCCGAACTCGACGGCGATCGCTTGTGGTGGACGCTCGATGCGATGCTGCAACCGGAACGGCTCGCCGAAATGCGTGCGGCCGCTGCTTCCCTGGCGACATCCGGCGCCGGGCCGAAGATCGTGAGCCGCATCGAATTTCTCATGCCCGCACGGGTCGTGGAATCGGCGGAAGCGAACGGTTCGGGCCGTGAATAGCGCAACGACGTCGTATCATCTCGTCGGCATCGGCGGGATCGGCATGAGTGCGATCGCGCGCTTGCTGCTGGCGCGCGGCGCGAGCGTGACCGGTTCCGACGTGCATCGTTCCGACCTCGTCTCGCAACTCGAAACCGAAGGGGCGATCGTAGCGATCGGGCACTGCGCGGAAAACGTCGGTCACCCGGATCTCGTGATCGTGTCGAGCGCGATCGCGCACGATAACCCCGAGTTCGTGGCGGCGATCGAACGCGGCATCGACATCAAGACGCGCGGCGCGATGCTGGCCGAACTGACCGGCTCGCGCAAGACGATCGCGATCGCTGGAACGAACGGTAAAACGACGACGACCGCGATGACCGTCACGATCCTCGAACACGCGAAGGTCGAGCCAACCTACGCGATCGGCGGCTTGCGCGTCGACACCGGCACCAACGCCGGTACGGGCGCGGGCGTGTGGTTCGTCACCGAGAGCGACGAGAGCGACGGCTCGTTCTTGCACTTGCAGCCGACGATCGCCGTGGTCACCAACGTCGAGAACGATCATCTCTCGAGCGACGACGAACTGCCGGGCTTGCTCGCGCAGTTTTCCACGTTCGTGCAGCGCGTGCCGCCCGACGGCTGTGCGATCATCGGGCTCGACGACCGCGGCAGCGCGTTCATCGCGAAGAACGCGACCGTGCCGAAGACGACGTTCGCCATCCGCACCGATGCCGACGTCATGGCGCGCGACATCGTGTACGACGGCCTCGGGTCGCGCTTCACGCTCGTCGAACGCGGCAACGCGCTCGGCACCGTGCACTTACACATGCCCGGCGAGATCAACGTGCTGAACGCGCTCGCGGCAATCGCCGTCGCGCGGACGCTCAAAGTCGACGTGCCGACGATCACCGCCGCGCTCGACGCGTTTCGCGGCGTGCGTCGCCGGTTCGAGATCGTCGGGGAACACGGCGGCGTGACGATCGTCGACGACTACGCGCACCATCCGACGGCGATCGCGCAAACGATCGCGGCGGCGCGCGGCTATACCGGCAAACCGATCGTGGTGGCGTTTCAGCCGCACCGCTATTCGCGCACGCGTTATCTTGCTGCCGATTTTGCGGCCGCGCTCGCGAATGCCGATGCGGTCGTGCTCGCGCCGATCTACGCGGCGTCCGAAGCGCCGATCGAAGGTGTGAGCGAACGTTCGATCGGGGTGCCGCTCGCCGCTACCGGCACGCCGGTGACGTACGTGAGCAGCGTCGATCAACTGCTCGAAGAAATTCCGCGCGTGTGCGGCGACGATGCGGTCGTGCTGATGCTCGGCGCGGGATCGATTTCCGGCGTCGCGCACCGTTTGGGCGCCACGCTCGGCGCGTTGCCGGCCGCCTTACGATGACCGCTAGCGCCACGTTGCTCGCCGGTGACGACCGGGCTGCGCTCGCTGCGCGGTTCGACGAGCGCGTGCGCTTCGACACGCCGCTCGCGCCCGCGACGTGGTGGAAGATCGGCGGCCCGGCCGACGCGACGATCGCCGCGACGAGCGTGGACGACGTTGCATTCGTGCTGCAATGGTGTTTCAAGCGCAAGCTGCCGTGCTTCGTGTTGGGCGCCGGTTCGAATTTACTCGTCGGCGACGGCGGCATGCGCGGTCTCGTGGTGCAGCTTGGCGGTTCGTACGACGCGCTCGACGTGCGTATCGAAGACGGCGCGGTCGTCGCGCGCGCCGGCGCGAGCGCGATGCTGCCGCAACTCGTCGCCCAAGCGGCGTCGCTCGGCGCGCTCGGCGTCGATGGGCTGGCCGGCATCCCGGCGACGGTCGGCGGCGCGCTACGCATGAACGCCGGTACCGACCGCGAGATCGGCGAGTTCGTACGCGACGTGCGCGTGCAGACCGCGACGAAGCCCCAGCCCGCGTCGACCTGGGTCGGGTTCTCGTACCGCCAAACCACGCTGCCGCGGGACGCGATCGTGGCCGACGTCACGCTGGCGTTCGAGTGCGGCGATCCGGCCGCGGTGCGCGCCCGCACCCAGGATCGGCTCGTCCGCCGCAAGGCCACCCAGCCCGTCGCCGTGCCCAACGCCGGGTCGTGCTTCCGCAATCCGCCGGGTGACCAGGCGGGCCGCCTGATCGAGGCCGCCGGGGCCAAGGGCTGGCGCGCGGGCGGGGCGGAAGTCTCCACGCTCCACGCTAACTTCATTGTCAACGTCGGCGGCGCGAAGGCCCTCGATGTCAGCTCGCTCCTCGCCCGCGTTCACCGCGCGGTCGATGACGCGTTCGGCATCGACCTCCACCTCGAAGTTCACCTCGTCGGGGAGTTCGTAGCGGATGTCTAAAGTACGGGTCGCGGTGGTGATGGGTGGCCCCAGCGCCGAGCGCGAGGTTTCGATCGAAAGCGGTCAAGCCGTGATGCGCGCACTCGCGTCGCTCGGACACGACGCGCAGTCGCTCGATTTTGACGGCCGCTTCGTCGATGCGCTGCGCGAGATCCGGCCCGACGTCGTGTTCAATGCGCTGCACGGAACCGGCGGCGAAGACGGCACGATTCAAGGCGTGCTCGAGTGGCTCGGCATTCCGTACACGGGCAGCGATCTCACCAGCTGCGCGCTCGCGATGGACAAACACATCACGAAGAAGCTGCTCGCAGCCGAAGGGCTGCCGACGCCGGCTTGGGACACGTTCGATCTGGCCGGCGGAACGCTGCCGCTATTACCGGGTTCGCTGAATTTACCGCTGGTCGTAAAGCCGCGCAGCAGCGGTTCGAGCGCCGGCGTCTCGATCGTGCGCACGCATGAAGAGTGGACCAAAGCGATGATCGGCGTCGCCCCCAAAACGACGCAGATCCTGGCGGAAGAATTCATCCCCGGGCGCGAATTTTCGAGCGCGATCTTGGGTGAAGAAGCGTTGCCGCTCGTCGAGATCATCGCGAGCGACGAGTTCTATTCGTACGACGCGAAATACAAGCCGGGCGGCTCGCGCCACCTCGTGCCGGCGCCGGTCGACGGCGACCTCACCGCGCGCTTGCAGATGCTCGCGCTCTCGGTCCATCGGATGCTCGGTCTGCGTGACTACTCGCGCACCGACTTCATCGTGACCAAAGAAGGCCGGCCGTACATTCTCGAGATCAACGCGCTGCCCGGCCTCACGCCCCTATCGCTCTTTCCGGATGAAGCGCGCGCCGCGGGCATCTCGTTCGAGGCCCTGATCGAACGCCTGCTCCAGTTCGCCTTGGGCCGCGCCGTCCTCGTCTGACCGTCAGGGGGCCCTGAAGGCCCCGGAGACGGGTTCTTGAAATTTCCTCGGGTTATGGCTGGAAATGTGGTGGATCGCGGTCTCGAAGGCGTCAACGTCGGGGAGACCGAGCTCAGTAATGTCGAGGGTCAGATCGGGCGCTTGACCTACCGTGGATACGACATCCACGATCTCGCCGTGAACGCTACCTATGAGGAAGTCGTTCATCTGTTGCTCTACGGCGAGTTGCCCGTACAGGCGCAGCTCGATGCGCTCAACGCGAAGCTATCCGCCGCGCGTCCGTTGCCGCCCGAATTGATCGCGATCTTGAAGGCGACGCCGAAGACGGCGTGGCCGATGGACGTGCTCCGCACCGCGATTTCGGCGACCGCGTTCTTCAAGCCGTACGCGAAGAACGGCGCGCACACGAGCGACGCCGATGCCGCGATCGACCTGATCGCGAAGACCCCCTCGATCGTGGCCGCGTGGGATCGCATTCGCCGCGGCCTCGAGCCGATCGCGCCCGATCCGAAGCTCACCACCGCTGGGAACTTCCTCTACATGCGCACCGGCGAGCAAGCCATTCCAGAAGCCGTCGCGGCGCTGAACATGTACCTCGTGCTGCTCGCCGACCACTCGTTCAATGCGTCGACGTTCTCGGCGCGCGTGACCGCGTCGACGAATGCCGATATCTACGCCGCGATGACCGCGGCCGTGGCGACGCTCTCCGGCGAACTGCACGGCGGCGCACCGAGCCAAGTCGGCGATTATCTCGTCGAGATCGGCCAGCCCGAGAACGCCGAGGCGTTCGTGCGCAAGCTGATGGGTAACAACCAGAAGATCATGGGCATGGGCCATCGCGAATACAAGATCCGCGATCCGCGCGCCGAGCATCTCGAAAAATCGGCGGAAACGCTGAGCGAGAAGGTCGGATCGCAATGGTATAAGATCGCTCGCGCGCTCGAAGATGCGTCGAACAAAGTGCTTCAGGAATTGAAGCCCGGCCGCAAGATCTACGCCAATGTCGAGTTCTACACGGCGCCGACACTGGGCGCCCTCGGCATTCCCAACGACGAGTTCACCTGCATGTTTTCATGCGGTCGCATGGCCGGCTGGACCGCGCACGTGCTCGAACAATTCAAGAGCAATCGCCTGATCCGTCCGCAAGCCACCTATACCGGTCCGGAAGTCCACCCGTCGACGCCGATCTCCCAGCGCCAAAGCGGCGCGAACGGGAAACCGGTTGGAGCGCTCAACTGAGCGAACGCCGCGCGATCGTCGAGCGCACGACCAAAGAAACGCAGATCGATCTGCGCCTCGGACTCGACGGCGGACCGATCGAGATCGACACCGACGTCAAGTTTCTCGACCACATGCTCGAAGCGTTTGCCAAACACTCCGGTTGCGCTTTGCAGGTCGTTGGGCGTGGTGACGGGCTCGACAACCATCACTTGATCGAAGACGTCGGCATTGCGCTCGGCAAAGCAATTTACGAAGCGTTGGGCGACAAACGCGGCATCGCGCGCTACGGTTCGATGATGGTGCCGCTCGATGACGCGCTCGTTGCCGGCAGCATCGATCTCTCGGGGCGCAGCTACCTGAACTTCAACGTGCGTTTCGAGGGCGTCGAAAATCTCGGCGACTTCAAAACCGAGATGATCCGCGAATTCTTCCGCGCCGTCGTCGACAACGGCAAGTTCAACCTGCACTTGATCCAGATGAACGGCGATGTGGCGCACCACTTATGCGAAGCCTCGTTCAAGGCGTTCGCCAAAGCATTCGCGCAAGCAAAAGCGCTCACCGGCAGCGATGATGTCCTTTCAACCAAGGGCATGTTGGAGTAGGCGCCGCTAAATTACGGTTTGGGGCGAATCCTGAAGATGCCGCCGTCTTCGTCGTCGCTAACGAAGAGGCTGCCGTCGGGACCGACGGCCACGCCGGTTGGGCGCGCTATGCGTTGGCCGGCCGCGTTTTGGAAACCGCCGACGAACTCTTTCCACTGGGTGGTGGGGTCGTTCCAATTCACGGGCGTCTGCGGTTCGTCGCCGTTCATCGCGACGAACACGACGCGCGGCGGAACCGGCGGCTGATGCCACGAGCCGTGCAGCGTCACGAACGCGCCGCCGCGATACGCTTCCGGAAAGGCGTGCGCGCCGCTGGGATGTTCGGGATAGAACGTCGCGCCGATCGGCGTTTCGTAAGCGGGGAAGACGACGCGCGGGACGGTCTGTCCGCTGCAATCGTGGGATCCCACGGCTTGATGGTTCTCGTAGCAGTATGGCCAGCCGTAATCGACCACGCTCGCGTGCAGCGTCACCGGATCGAACATCTCGTAGGGATGTCCGTGCGGCAGTTCGTCTTGGCCCGCAACGCCCGCCCACAACACGCCGGTTTGCGGGTTGACGGCGAGCGCAATGGCGTTGCGGATGCGGCGCGCTTTAACCGTCATCCCGGTGCCGTCGAGCTCCGCTTGCTGGATCGTCGCCCGCGTCGCATCGAGATCGGGATCGCAATTGTTGCACGACGAGCCGACACTGGTGAAGAGCAATTTGTTCGACACAGCCACCGTCGTGGTGACGTGGTCGCGCGCGACGCCGCTGGTGCGCACCGATTCGATCTTGCGCGGCGCGGCGCGCGGGGCGCGATCGCCGGCGCGATACGGCAATTCGTACACGCCGAACTGCGCGCCGAGATACATCCGCTCGCCGTCGATCGTCACGCCCGCCACCGGGTGGTCGGCGATCTGCGCGAACACTTTCGCCGGCGCGGCGTTGCCTTGCGCGTCGGCCACGAGGTAGACCGTGTTGCCCGAGGTTCCGACGAAGAGGTCGCCGTTGGGCGCGACGGCGATTTCGCGGGCGTTTTCGACCGTCGCGATCCGTTCGATCGCGAACCCCGATGCGACCGTGAGACCGACGGGCGGCGCCGCGGCCCGAACGCCGGCGGGGGCAAGCAGAGCAACCACGGCGAGGGCGAGGGCCGTGCGCAGCAACGTCTTCATGCCGGGTGTTTCCCCACGTTCACGTGAAATAATGCGACGATGGGATCCAAACGGCTCGCGGTGCTGGACTACGGCGGCGGGAACATCGGCTCGCTGGTCGCGGCGCTCGAGCGGCGCGGCGTGGCCTTCGATTTGACGTCCGACCCGAGCCGCGTGACCGCTGCGGATGCGGCGATCTTGCCCGGCGACGGCGCGTTCGGGGCCACGATGGACGCATTGCGCGAGCGCGGCCTCGATCGTGCCGTGCGGACGCTGGTGGCCGCGCGCAAACCGTTCCTCGGCATCTGCGTCGGCATGCAAGTGCTGTTTGAGTCGAGCGATGAGTTCGGCGGCGACGAGGGGCTCGGCATCTTCGCCGGCCACGTGCGGCGTTTCGTCGGCGCTCCGCGCGTGCCGCACATGGGATGGAACGACCTGAGGATCGAGCGCGAGCATCCGTTCGTTGCCGGCTTGCACGGCGGCGAGTTTGCGTACTTCTTGCACTCGTATCGCGTGGCGGATAGCGACGCGACGGTTGCGAGTACCGACTATGGCGGGCGGTTTGCGGCGATCGTGGCGCGCGAAAACGTGATGGCGACGCAATTTCATCCCGAGAAGAGCCAGCGCACGGGCGCGGTACTGCTCGATAATTTCCTCGCGCTCGCCGCGTGATTCGTCTGCTGCGCGAACTGCTGCTGCTGCCGGCGATCGATCTGCGCGGCGGCAAATGCGTGCGCCTCGAGCGCGGCGACCCGTCGCGCGAGACGCAGTACGATGACGATCCGGTCGCGCGCGCCAAAGCGTTCGTTGCCGCCGGCGCACGCGCGCTGCACGTCGTGGATCTCGACGGCGCGTTCGGCTCGGGCGAAAACGCGCGCGCGCTGCAGGCGATCTGCGCGGCGGTCGACGTGCAGGTGCAGACGGGCGGGGGCGTTCGCACGCTTGCGGACGTGCGGGCGCGCATCGACGCCGGCGCGGCGGCCGTCGTGCTCGGGACGATTCTGATCGAAGATCCGGAGACCGCCCGCGCGATCGTCGCGGCATTCGGCGAGCGGATCGTGGCCGGGATCGACGCGCGCGGCGACCGCGTCGCCACCCGCGGTTGGCAAAAAGACGCGGGCGTCTTGCGCGATGACCTGGTGCGCGACGTCGCCGCTTGGGGCGTGCGGCGCATCGTCTATACCGAGATCGCCCGCGATGGGATGGGCTCGGGCTACGACGTCGGCGCGCTCGCTCACGTGGCCGGCCTGGCCCCCGTCCACATCACGGCCAGCGGCGGCGCAAAGACCCTGGCCGACCTCATTGCGCTGCGCGACGGCACGCCGCCCAACGTCGATGCGGCGATCATCGGGCGCGCCCTTTACGAAGGCACGCTCGATTTGGCCGAGGCTCTTAACGCTTTGAGCTAGGGATTTCTCAACGTTCCAGGGGAAAATTCACGGGCAATGCTCACAAAAGCCGACAACGAGCTTCTGGTCCGCATCGGCCCGAAAACGCCGATGGGCGAACTCTTCCGCCGCTTCTGGACGCCGGTCATGCTGGCGAGCGAACTCGGCGGCCCGGATTCGGCACCGGTTCGCGTCCGCATTCTGGGCGAAGATCTGGTCGCATTTCGCGACTCGCACGGCAAACTCGGATTGCTCGATGCGTATTGTCCGCACCGGCGCGCCAACCTGTTCTGGGGCCGCAACGAACAAGACGGGCTGCGCTGCGTCTATCACGGCTGGAAGTTCGACGTCACCGGCGCGTGCACCGATCTGCCGAATTGTCCCGAGGGCCCGACGCTCAAGAACAAGGTCAAGACGACGTCGTACCCCGCGATGGAACGCGGCGGTTTGATTTGGGCCTTCATGGGCCCGATCGATCTGATGCCGGAGTTTCCGGCGATTGAAGCATTTGCCGTTCCCGACGATCATCGCTCGATCACGAAGATGATCACCGTCGGCAACTACGCGCAGCTGCAAGAAGGCGATATCGATTCCAGTCACGTTTCGTTTCTCCATAGCCGCATGGATGGGAAACCGATCCCCGGCGGCCGCGTCGATGCTACCGTGTTCGCCGACAAACAGCCGCGCTGGTTCACCGCGGAAACCGATTACGGCTTGATGCTCTCGGCGCAGCGCAATGCCGGCGAAGACACATTTCATTGGCGCGTCAACCAGTATCTGATGCCCTATGCCGTGCTGATTGCGGCGCCGCCCGGCGGCCCGGTACTCACGCAAGTGCGCGTGCCGATCGACGACGATCACTCGATGCACTTCCGCGTCTGGTCGAATGCCGATCATCCGCTCAATGCCGAAGAACTCGCCGTGCTCAACGACGGCGTCACAGTGCCTGAAGTGGTTCCCGGCACGTTCTCAACCAAAGAAGAGTTCGAGAACGATTACCTGATCGATCGCACGGATCAGGCCACATCGAGTTTCACCGGGATCAAGTCGATCGTCGCGCAAGATCTGGCGGTCACGCAAGATCAAGGCGGGTACGGCACGATCGCCGACCGTAGCCGTGAATATCTCACCAGCTCCGACAAAGCGATCATCGCGCTGCGCAAGCGGCTGCTCACCAGTGCCAAACAACTGATGCAAGGCCACGAGCCGCCCGAACCGCGCAATCCTCAGGCGTACAGCGTTCGTCCCGGCGATTTCAAGCTGCCGCGGACGACGCCCGTTGCCGAGGGAGCGAAAGACATGCTGCTCGCTACGGTCCGATGAACCGTCCCTACGGCGCAGCGACGAGGTAGTTGCGCGGCACGTGCGCGGGTAGCCGCGTGACGATTTCGTAGGCAATCGTCCCGGTTGCAGCCGCGAGTTCGTCGGCACCGATCGCCGTGTACGCGTCGCGTCCGATCAGAATGACGGGGCTGCCGGGCAGCGCGTCGGGTGCCTCCGTGCAATCGACGAAGCTCATGTTCATGCATACGCGCCCGACGATGCGGCACCGTTGACCCGCTACGAGAACGTGACCGCGATCGCCGGCGTTGCGCGGCAGACCTTCGGCGTAGCCGATCGGTAGAACGCCGATGCGTGAGGGCCGTTTCGTATGATACGCGCAGCCGTAGCCGACCGGCGTGTGCGCGGGAACGTCGTGAACCAGTACGAGTTTGGTGCGCCATTCGAGCGCGGGCTGGAGCGCAAAGCCGCGGTCGCGCATCGTGAGTTCGGTTTCGGGCGACGGCCACAGCCCATAAATGCCGATGCCGGCGCGGATGGAATCGAGCCGCGTCTCCGGCCAGAGCATCGCGGCCGCGGTTGCTGCGATGTGCCGCTCGACATCGGGCGAAACGTTGCGCGTTGCCGTGGCAAACGCGTCGAGCTGCTCGCGCGTAAACGTCGAGTCCATCTCTTCGGCGGCTGCGAGATGCGAAAACACGCCGGCGAGTTCGAGCGAGGGGTGTTCGGCGTAGCGGCGCAAGCGCGCGGGTGCGTCCGCAACGCGCATGCCGAGCCGTGCGACGCCGGTGTCGATCTTAGCGTGCACGTGGAAGGGCGAGCCGCCGTGATGCGCCGCCGACGCGACGTCGTCCAAATACGAGCCGCCGTCCCAGAGCGTGAGCTCGACTCCGGCCGTATGCGCGTCATCGAGCGACGCGGCGCGGATCGGTCCGAGAACGTGAATCGGCGTAGTGATTCCCGCTTCGCGCAGCGCAAGCGCCTCGTCGAGTTCGTATACGGCCAAGCGCGAGACGCGCCCGGCGATGGCGCGCGCAACTTCCACGAGACCGTGACCGTACGCATTCGACTTGACCACCGGCACGACGCGGGCCGGCGCAACGAGCTCGGAGAGCGCATCGACGTTGCGCGCGATCGCGCCCAGATCGATGCGTAGTTCGGCGATCATCGCGCGCGCAGCATCCGCGAAACGACGAACGCGACCGGAACGCCGAAGAACACCAGAAACGCGACCATGTCACGATCGAACGTGTAGATCGTCGGTGCGGTGAAATGACCGGCGCCGACGAGCACGGCTTGCATCACGAACCAAACGATCAGTCCGAAGCCGGCGCCCGAGATGAGCGGACGCGTGAGCAATTGCGATTGTTTGCTCGCGGCATAGATGTAGCCGAACGACCACAAGATCGTCCCGGCAAAAAGCACGAGCACGCCCGCGGGTACGGCCGCCGCCCCATCGGAGAGCGCCGCCCCACCGACCGCCGCGGCCAGGAACGTATACGTGTTGCTTACCGGCAGTCCGGCTCGCAGTTCCGCGAACGCCGCGAACGCGGCCAAGGTCACGGCGGAAATGAGGCCGGCGACGACCCCGGCGACGAGCCAATCGCGCCGCACGAGAGAACGAGTCATCCTCCGCTCTTCTCGCGACTGCAATAACGCTCCGTCTAGAAGGTGACCTTTTTTAGCGAAACGTGGTGTGCTCGACCTTACGTTGCGGAGCTAAAACGACGTCCGTCGATCCATCCGCGATCGGGAGAGCGGCGGGGCTCTCGAAGCCGTGGGGTACGGTCGCCGGATCGAGTAAGATCGTCGAGGCCGGATCGTACGGCGCGCGCGCGAAAACGTAGTGGCCGTTGACGTCGGTCGTGGCGCTCTCACCGGTCGGCTCGAGCACGACGCGGATGCCTTCCAGCGATGCACCCGGCGGAATTGCGTCTGTCGCTCCGCCGAAGGCGATCGTGCCGGCGATCGAGCGTTGCGGGAACATCGTCAGGGCGACTTTTGCTGCTGTGCCCGTTGCGACGACGTCGCATGTGGTTGACGCATAGCTGCGGTCGGCGCTCTCGGCATACACCGTGTGGCGACCGGCGGCGACCATGATCGGCGTGCCGGCTGCGTACGGCTGCGGGGTGCGGACGCCGTCGACGAACACGCGCAACGCACCGTAGCGGGTTGCGTCGGGGACGAAGACGGTGACCGGGAACGTTGCGATGCGCGGCTTCGGTTGACGGAAACCGGCGAGCATCGACAAGCGCAGCGCGGGACGTCCGCTCGGCCCGGCGACCACGCCGACTTCGAATGCAAGCGACGGCGCGAGCGGGACGACGAGGCCCACCAGCGGCCGGATCGTGCCGGCGTTGAGGTCGAAGCCGCCGGCGAAGTTGAGTCCCGGATGGTTGGTGCGAATTTGCGCGATGCCGCTGGTTGCGCCGCCGCTGCTGCTGGCGTCGATTTCGGCCAACATGCGATGGAACGCGAAGCCGCCCGTTGCCCCGAACACGTGCTGCGCACCGGCCGACGTGAAGAACGAACCATACGCGCCGGGGCCCGCGTAGCTTGCGGTGAAGTTCGTCCAGTGCTCCGACACGTTGGCACCGAGCGTGAGACTGTTCCAACGTGTCGTAACGCCGACGGTCGGACTGCCCGGTGCGGCGATGGAACGGATGTAGCCGGCCGTTACCGTCGTCACGGTACTGAGATGTTCGCCGATGACCGCACCGGTAGGCAGATCGCCGGCGGTCAACGGCAGCGACCCCGATGCATCGCTGACGATTGCGTCGAGAAACGTCTTGCCGCTCGTGCGCGCGTGGATGCCGGCGCCGGCTCCGTGTCCGCCGACGAGCGTTTCGTAGTCGAGCGTGCCCCAGCGTTGCTGATCGATCACCGAGTGGCGCAGGATCGGTTGATCGAACGCGCCGTCGCCCGATACGAAGGCCAGCGTATCGGTGTTGTTCCCTTGGGTGTGCGCGACGGCGGCGATGTTGCCGTCGATGCTTCGCCCCGACGACACGTCGTAGGCGCCCTCGCCGGTAGCGAGATGCGCCGTGGCGCCGGTGAGCGAGCCGTTGCTGATCACGCTGCCCGCGAGCGGGTTGTTGATCGTGCCGAATGCAACGTTGCGCACCGCTTTGCCGACGGTCACGACGCCGACCGGGTTCGTCACCGCATCGCCGCCGTACGACGACACGGCGCCGTGCACGACGCCCGCGCTGCCCGCAAGACTCGTTTGATACACGCGGCTGCTGCCGTCGAATTCAACCGAAACCGCGAGGGTGCCGGCATCCCCTTGGACGATGGCCGGCGCGCTGTACGCCTCCGGGACGGCGGTGGGAACCGGTGCGGGCGGCGGCGTCGCCGGACGCGGAACTTCGCGAATCTGCACGTCGGTCGAGAGTTCGGTTACGAGCGCGACGTGGGTGCCTTCGCGCTGCACGGTGAGGTGAAACAACGTTGCGGCGTCGGAGATCGCGAGTTCGATGTGACCGTTGCGCTCGACCGCGGGCCCTTCGAAGAGCGCGACGTCGGCGCCGTCTTCGCGCACGAGACGCGAACCGATGCGGATCGCCTCGGGTCCCGTGCCGTCGTTGAGGATTGCGCCGTCGCCGGTGCGTTTAAACGTCCAGCCGAGTTGTTTTGCAATCGGTTCGATCGCCACCGACGGCTCGCGCGGCGCGGCCGGCATCGGAACGTAGGCGATCTGCGCGGCGGCTGCCGGCAGCGTCGCAAGCACGCAGATCGCCGTTGCGGCGATCCAGGCGAGCGCGCGTTTCATGTCAGGAAGCGGTCGCGCTTACCGTAAACGTTCCGAGGTACGAGGCTGCCAAGAACGGTGCGGTCGCGGTAGTGGTGTCGTTGAGCGTCAACTCGATGGTGAACGTGCTGGTGACGTTGGACTTGCCTTGTGTGAGCGTGCCGCACGTCGTCGGTCCGTTCAGCGCTGCCGGCGAGGCCGCAACGAAACCCGTGTTGCTGCCCGTGCGCGTGCACGTCAGCGTAAAGTCGCGCGGGTCGAGGGTCGTGCCCGACGGGATGCTCGGCAGGCTTATCGGCGTTACCGTGACGGTGCCGCCGGCGCCGCCGGTGGTGGTGGTGAACGTGATCGAGGCCGATGCGGTGAGCGGCGAACTGGTGAGCGCCGCGTTCGACAGGTTGACTGCGCTAAACGCGAGCGTGGTGGAGGTCACCGTCACGACGGCACTGGGCGGAGCGGCAAATACCGGGGTGGCTGCCGCGATCGCGCACGCGGCGCCGAATGCAGCGAGCCGGAATCTCACCGGACGTGAACCTCGGTCGTCCCTTCGATCAGGGTCGGTCCACCGTAGTCGAGCGTGAACGAAACGTCGTAGGCGCCGGGAGCGAGCCCGCCGAGCGCTTTATTGTAGACGCGCGCTTCGTTCGCAAAGAGCACCGGCACGCTGTCGGTCTCGTCGATGACGATGTGCCCGTCGTGGCGCAGCACGATGTGCGCGGAGGTCCGGGCGTAGGCGGCGCCGTCGTTGACGATGCGTGCCGAGAGAACCGCCGAGCCGCTCGCCGGCGAGCTGACGTGGAGTTGGGTGATTTTCGCGTGCGATACCGGCGTGCCGACGGTGTCGTAGGCGACGACGGTTGCGGCCGGTCCGAACGTGACGTTGCCGGTGACCGGAACGCCGCGCACGAGAAACCCGCTGTGATAGACGGCGGTCTCGCTCGGAAACGATGCCGGCAGATCGAGGGTGAGTGCGAGTTCGCGCGTTTCGCCCGGTGCGAGGACGACGTTGGTGGGTTCCATGCGCAGGAAGTCGGAGATCGAGGCTTTGCCTTCGGTGCCGGGCTGCTCGACGCGAACCGTACCGTCGGCAGCCACTTTCCAATCCATGCGCAACGCGACGATGCGCTCGGGTTCGTTTCCGCTGTTGCGAACCGTAACGGTTGCCGTTCCGGCATCACCCGCTCCCGCGTGGAACTCGACGACGAGCGGCGAGACCGTAAGCGAGAGACTCTGCGGCGGGGCGCTCTGCGCGAGTGCCGGCGTGGTGAGGAGCGCGATCGCCGAACCAACGGCGATGGCGATGCGGCGGACGAACCGGACGCTGTCGTGTTGCATCGTGATTAGGTCGTCGATGCCGTGACGGTCCAGCCGGACGACAGGGTGTACGTGTCGGCGTTGACTTGGCTCGAATCGATGCCGAAGTTCAGGTTGACGTTGTAGGTGAAGACATTCGGTCCGGCCCACGAAGCGCACGACGTGCCGGCGGTGGCGGACGGCGAGGCGGAGGCGAAGGTTGCCGTGCCGTGCGTGCCGCTGGATCCGCCATCGACGCAGGTCATCGAGATCGCGCTGACCGGGATCGAGTTGCCGGTGGTGCCGACGATCGTGCCGGCAACCGCGGTGGTGGTCAGCGAGGCGGTGCCGCCCTTGCTCGAGCGAATCGCGCCGGTCGCGTTCACGGTGTTGGTGCAGGCGACGACGCCGGTGACGGTGGTGCCGGGGTTGCAGGTGACGCTGCCGGGTGAGGTCACGGTGACGGTCGCAACCGTGGCGGCCGTGACTTGAACGTTGAACGTGTTGGCGGCGGCGGCGGGAAGCGCGGCTCCGAGGAGCAGGGCGGCCGAGCCGACGGCGACGAGGAGATGGTTACGCATTGCTTGGTCCTTTTGGACCGCTTGCTGGCCGAAGCCGGACAAGCGGGGGAAGTGAGGTCCGAGCGATGATAGGCTTGCTTATGGGACGGTCATAGCGACCTTTGTCGCACTTTACGATGCCGTTCCAGACTCTTCACGGGCGCGAAATAATGTAAAAAACACGCTCCCCCGCCCTTGCACTCACCGGGTGAGTCTGCTAATCTAGTCGGTGCTGGCACTCAGGTGCTGGAACTGCCAACAATTGTTTGGAGGAGTTATTTCGTGAATTTGAAGCCACTGGGCGATCGCGTGGTCGTCGAGCACGTGGAGCAAGCGGAGAAGAGCGCCGGCGGCGTGTTTCTCCCCGACACGGCCAAAGAAAAGCCGCAAGAAGGCCGCGTCCTCGCAGTCGGAACCGGCCGCGTTCTCGACAATGGCAACTTGTTGCCCGTCAGCGTGAAGGTCGGCGACCGCATTCTCTACTCGAAGTACTCGGGATCCGAGATCAAACTCGAAGGCACCGAATACCTCATCATCTCGGAAAAAGACGTTCTCGCGATTGTCGATGAGCGCGTTCCGGCTGGAGCTAAAAACTAGTCATGGCTGCAAAGCAACTCGTATTTGACGAGAACGCACGTCGCGCGCTGGAGCGCGGTGCGAACATTCTCGCCGACGCGGTCAAAGTCACGCTCGGGCCGAAAGGCCGCAACGTCGTGTTGGACAAGAAGTTCGGTTCGCCGACCATCACCAACGACGGTGTGACGATCGCCAAGGAAATCGAACTCCCCGACGTCTTCGAAAACATGGGCGCACAGCTCGTGAAGGAAGTCGCGTCAAAGACCAACGACATCGCCGGCGACGGCACGACCACGGCGACCGTGCTGGCGCAGGCCATCATCCGCGAAGGTCTCCGCAACGTCACGGCGGGTTCGAACCCGCTCCTGATCAAGCGCGGCATCGAAAAGGCCGTCGAAGCGGCCGTTGCCGAGATGCTGAAGATGGTTCAGACCGTCGACACGCCCGAGAAGATCGCGCAAGTCGCGTCGATTTCGGCGAACGATAAGGAAATCGGCGGCTTGATCGCCGAGGCGATGAAGGCTGTCGGCAAAGACGGCGTCATCACGGTCGAGGAATCGAAGTCGATGAAGACCGACGTCGAGACCAAAGACGGCATGCTCTTCGACAAGGGCTACATCTCGCCGTACATGGTTACCGATTCGGAACGCATGGAAGCGACCCTCACCGACCCCTATATCCTCGTGACGGAACGCAAGATCTCGGCGATCGCCGACATCCTGCCGCTGCTCGAGAAGATCGTTCAAGTTCAGAAGCCGCTCTTGATCATCGCAGAAGACGTCGAAGGTGAAGCCCTCGCGACGCTCGTGGTCAACAAGCTGCGCGGAACGTTCACGACCGTCGCCGTCAAGGCGCCGGGCTTCGGCGACCGCCGCAAAGAGATGCTCAAGGACATCGCGACCCTCACCGGCGCGACCGTCGTGAGCGAAGAGCTCGGCCTCAAGCTCGACAAGGTCACCCCGGAACTGCTCGGTCAAGCGAAGACCGTCAAGATCACCAAGGAAGAAACGACCATCGTGGATGGCCGCGGTAAGCCCGACGCGATCAAGGGTCGCATCGAGATGATCAAGCGCCAGATCGAAGAGACCGATTCCGACTTCGACCGCGAGAAGCTGCAAGAACGTCTTGCCAAGCTCTCCGGCGGCGTTGCGGTCATCCAAGTCGGTGCGGCCACCGAAACGGAACTCAAAGAGAAGAAGCACCGCATCGAAGATGCTCTCTCGGCGACCCGCGCGGCCGTTCAAGAAGGCATGATCCCCGGCGGCGGCGCCTCGCTCGTCCACGCGCTCAAGGCGTTCGACAAAATCAAGTCGGATTCGCACGAAGAGCAAATCGGCATCGACATCATCCGTCGCGCACTCGAAGAACCGCTCCGCCAGATCGCGGAAAACGCGGGCTTCGAAGGCTCAGTGGAAGTCAACCGCGTCAAGGCGGCAGCGCTCGGTCAGGGCTTCGATGCCATGACGGGCAACCTCGTCGACATGATCAAGGCCGGCATCGTTGAGCCGTTCAAGGTCACGCGTTCGGCCCTCCAAAACGCTGCGTCGATCGGCGCGCTCGTTCTCACGACCGAGACCCTGATCGCCGACAAACCGGAACCGAAGCAAAATGGCGGCGGCGCACCCGGCGGCGGCATGGGCGGCATGGGCGGCGGCTACGACATGATGTAATCTTCCCAAATGGGGAAGACGGCATTACGTTAAGAAAGCGCTCCGGCATAACGCCGGGGCGCTTTTCTTTTTCTTTACAGCGCTGCGGCGAATCACTCTCCTCAGCGGGGCAAGGAATCGGTACTGCCGCCGCGGCAGGGGACGAACGTGCAATCCGGCTCGCGCGTGGACGTGTACCTGTTCTTCTCGTTCGATCTCGTCGGATCGAGCTTATTGAAGGCGCAGACGTTCAACCGCTTCCACTGGGTCGAACTCTTTCAGTATTTTCACAGCGAATGCCGGCGCCAGATCGCCAGCCGCAGCGTTGAGAATGCGGTCGTATGGAAATACCTTGGCGACGAGGTGCTCTTCTACCAGCGCATCAGCACGCCGTATCAAGTCGAGCACACGATTCGCGCGATCGACCGTGCGCTCGGAGCACTGACGCAAGATCTGAGCGCGAGTGCTAAATACGGCGCGGCGGCGGAGTACATCTCGATTCGCGCCATCGCGTGGACGGCGCCGGTACTCTCGTTCGCTGAGGGCGTCTCCGACAAGATGACGGAGTTGGTCAAGCAGCTCGAAGCAGCCGAGATGCTCCCGGCCGATCAGATGATGCACGACCGCGAGAACAACATCGTCGACTTTCTCGGACCGAACATCGACACCGGCTTCCACGTCGCCGCCTCGGCGCGCCCCGAACACATCAGCATCAGTCCGGCGCTGGCGGAGTTCTTGCGCGGCACGGAGCGTCCCGTGCTCGACGCCATCATCGAAGCAGGTAATTAGGAAATAAAGTTCGCCGTCAGCAACGTGCGGCGGAGATTAGCACGCGGCGTTCACCGCTGGGCCGAACGAGCGCGCAAAAGTTTTTCCGTTTAGCGGGAGAGCGCGAAGGGTGCGGGGTGGAAGCGAGGGAGGTCACCCACCTGAAAGGACGCCTCGTGACCGATCCCCAGATCGCCGTTATGGATGATGTCACGCAATATTATCACGCCGGGCATCGTTTCTTCGAAACGGGTGACCACGGCGAGGTGATGTACGTGGTGACGTCCGGCGAAGTAGAAATCACCCTGCGCGGCAAGCTACTCGAGACCGTACGTGCCGGCAGCGTCTTCGGCGAGATGGCTCTGATCGACGATCGCGAGCGCAGCGCGGAAGCCGTAGCGAAGACCGACGTGCGGGTCGTGATCATCGATCACAATCGGTTTCTGTTCCTTACGCGCAACGACCCGATGTTCGCGCTGCGAATCATGAAGATCATCACGAACCGGCTGCGGAGACTCAACGCGCTGCTATAGCGATTTGCGAAACTTCACGAGGCGTTCGGTCTCTTCGAAGCCGCAGGCGGCGTGCGCGTTTTGCGAAGCGACGTTTTCCACTTCCGTGTCGGAGGCGAGTTCGCTGAAGCCGCGTTCGACCGACCACGTTTCGGCCGCGTGCATGAGGTCCGCGCCGAGGGCCAGGCCACGCGCCGGCGGTTCGATATACCAGCCCTCGACGTGCGGCACCGGCGCGCTGTCGCAGCCGTCGGCGAAGTCGCGCACCGACAGCTCGAGGAAACCCACCGGTCGAGCAGTGTCGTCTTCGGCGATGAAGACGGCATCGAGAAACGATGCCGCCTCGTCTTCGATGAACGCGTACGCTTCGCGCAGCAGATCTTCGGCGTCGGCATGCGGCCAGAGGCGCGCGCGCATAGCGGCCCACACTTCGACGTCGCGCGTTTCGAGCGGACGGATCACGAGCGCAGGCCGATGATATTGCGCACGTACGTGAGCGCGCCGTGCGCGTGCGCACCGTCGGAGACGTAGCCCGCGTAGCCGTCCGGGCGTAAGACCAGCGTGATCGCCGCGGATTGATCGTGCGGGTGCATCACGATCGTCTGCGGGTGGTAACTCGCCGGCCGCGCACCGCGCACCCGCATGCCGGCGCGCAGACCGCGGCGCGCGGGCGAAGCGTTCACCGAGAGGCGGCTGTGCGGATAGGCGATCCGCAGCTGTGCGATGTTCTCGCGTAGCCGGTCGCGCACGAGCGGCAAGTGTGAGGCGACCGGCAGCACGGCATTGCGCAGCGCACGCACCATCGTGTTCGCGTTGAACGCGAGCCGGTTGCCATAGTCGGTCGCGGCGAGCAGCGCGCGCCCGACCGCTCCACGTTCTTCGGCGTAGGTGTCGAGGAGCGCGGGGGCGACGTCATCGCGGATCACGAGCGCAAGCTTCCACGCCAGATTGATCGCGTCCCCGATGCCGCTGTTCATTCCTTGCCCGCCGATCGGCGAATGGACGTGCGCGGCGTCGCCCAGCAAGAACGCGTTCGCGGACTGCATATGCGCGACGCGCCGTTGGTGGATGTGATAGTTTGCCATCCACACCACGTCGCGGATCCGCGCGGGCAAGGCTTCGGCGTCGAGTGCAGCTTGAAAGATGCTCGGGTCCGGCGGATCGGGTAGCGCGTTCGGCGATTCGATGAGGATCCGCCAGAAGTCGCGCAGCGGAAACAGCGCCACTGCGCCGCCGTCGGCCGCGAGACGCACGCGCAGCGTGTCGGGTGCGAGCGACGTGTCGAGGTGCACGTCGGCGAGCGCGAAGCGTTCGGGCAGCGCGTAGCCCTCGAACGGAACGTCGAGGTGGTGGCGCACCGCGCTGTGTGCGCCGTCGCAGCCGGCGAGGTAGCGCACGCGCACGCGTTCCGTGCCGCCGGGGCCGGCGAGATCGACGTCGATGCCGCCTGAGTCCTGGCGCATCGCGGTCAGCGTGATCGCGCGTTCGATCGCGATGCCTTGCGTTTCGAGCGCTTCGCGCATCACGCGCTCCGTGTCGCACTGCGGGATCATGGCGAGATATGGATACGCGGTCGGCAAGTCACCGAAGTCGGCCTCGACCAGGGAATGGGTTCCCGCGGCAATCTGCACGTGCGTGACGCGTTGCGCGAGCGCGAGCAAGCGGTCGGTGATGCGGGCGGGCTCGAGTAGCTCGAGCGTGCGCGCTTGCACCCCGAGCGCCTGCGATTGCTCTGCGCCGTGCAACGCTTTGTCGATGATGCGAAACGGCACGCCGAAGCGCGCGAGTTCGAGTGCCAGCGTCATGCCGGTCGGGCCGGCGCCGCAAATGAGAACCGGCAGCGGTGTGCTCACGATCGGTTCTTACCCACCGGCCGGGCGCTTAGTCTAGAGTTACGACGCTGCGCGCAGGACGCCGACGAGTTCGTCGGCGGTGCGTAACGCGGACGCGACCGCCTGATCCATGTTGTAATACCGATACTCGGCCAGGCGCCCGACGAACGTCACGCCGCGCGTGCGCTGCGCGAGCATGGCATATTTGCGGTATTGTTCGCGGCTTTCGGGTGCCGGGATCGGATAATACGGCTCGCCTTCGGCGCTCGGATACTCGCGCGAGACGATCGTCTTTGCGTGCTGCTGACCGGTGAGGTGCTTGTACTCGGTCGTGCGCAGATACGGCACGTCTTCGGAGGGCTCGTTGATGCAGCCGGCGGCCTGATAGCGCTCCACGTCGTGCGTTTCGAACTCGAAGCGCAGCGACCGGTACGGCAGCTTGCCGAAACGGTCCTCGAAAAACGCATCGATCGGGCCGGTGAAGACGACGTGGCGGAAGCGCGCGCGATCGGCAATCTCGTGGTAATCGACGCCCAGCACGCGCTCGATGCGCGGGTGCGCGGTCATGCGCTCGACCATCTTGGTGTAGCCGTCCGCGGGCATACGCTGAAAGCGATCGGTGAAGTACCGGTCGTCGGCGTTGGTGCGCGTCGGGATCCGGCCGCAGACGCTGGCATCCAGGTCGGCGGCGTCGCGGGCCCAGTGCTTGCGGGTGTAGCCCGCAAAAAATCGCTCGTAGAGCTCGCGGCCGACTCGCGTGACGATCACGTCCTCGGAGGAGCGGATCTCGGCGCGCGGTTCGGCCACCCGCTCGAGGAACGCCGCAATGCCGGCCTCGTCGAGGTCGAGGCCGTAAAGCGCGTTGATCGTGGTCTGGTTGATCGGGATCGGCACGAGGCGCCCATCGATATTGGCCAGTACGCGGTGCTCGTAGGGCCGCCAGGCGGTAAATGCGCTGAGATACCGGACCACGTGCTCGGCGTTGGTGTGGAAGATGTGGGGGCCATACTGATGGTATTGCAGCCCATCGTCGCCGATGGGATCGTGGCAATTGCCGGCCAGATGGGGCCGGCGGTCGATCAGTAGCACGTTCGCGCCGAACTCGCCGGCACAACGCTCCGCGATCGTGCTCCCCGCAAGGCCGGCGCCCACGACCAAGACATCGTAGGCGGACACGCTGGCTTGGACCGCTTGGAGTCCCGCCGGGTTTCCTTATGGCCGGGTTATCCTACACACGCGCCTGTGGAGGGTGTGGATGGATTCGTCACAGGGTAAGCCAAGCAGGCTCGCCCGGCGACCGGGGATCGAGGATTGGACACCGGGCCAAGTGAGGTGCTTCAACGGAGGCGAACGCCCGGATCGATGCAGCCACTCCTCGATCAGTATGAACGGGTCGACTTCTTCGATGAATTTGCCGATCAGCTCGGCGTACCGCGCGCCCACTACGCGGGGCTCGCGCAGACGTTGCGCACGATCGACATCGCCGAGTTCCGTCATCGGGTCGATCTGGTCAACTCCGTCCTGCTGCAGCGCGGCGTGACGTTCACGGTCTACTCCGATAGCCGCGGCACCGAGCGCATTCTCCCGTTCGATTTGATCCCGCGTATCGTTCCGGGCAACGAGTGGTCGCTGGTGAAACGCGGGATCGCGCAACGCGTGATGGCGCTCAACGCGTTTCTCGGCGACATCTACGGCGCGCAGCGCATCTTGCACGAAGGCCGCATCTCCGCCGAGATGGTGTTCTCTTCGAAGTTCTACAATCGCGAGATGGTCGGCTTCCGCGTACCGCGCGACGTATACATTCACGTTTCCGGCTGCGACTTGATCCGCGGCCGCGACGGCACCTACTTCGTGCTCGAAGACAACCTGCGCACGCCCTCGGGCATCTCGTACGTGCTCGAGAACCGCGACATCCTCAAGCGCTCGTTTCCGCGTCTGTTTGAGAATTATCAGCCGTTACCGGTCGACGATTATCCGCGCCGCCTGCTCGACGCGCTGCGGCATTCGGCGCCGGCGGGGATCAGCGATCCAACCGTCGTGCTGCTCACGCCCGGCATCTACAATTCCGCGTACTTCGAGCACACGGTACTCGCGCGCCGGATGGGCGTCGAGTTGGTGGAAGGCAGCGATCTGCTCGTGCACGACAACATCGTCTACATGAAGACGACCAAGGGGTTGCAGCGAGTCGATGTGATCTATCGCCGCATCGACGATGAGTACCTCGATCCGCTCGTCTTCAAGGCTGATTCGACGCTCGGCGTGACGGGCCTGATGAACGCGTATCGCGCCGGGAACGTGGGGATCGCCAACGCCATCGGTACCGGGGTGGCGGATGACAAGGCGATCTATCCGTTCGTTCCGGAGATCATCCGCTTTTATCTGGGCGAGGAACCGATTCTGCCGAACGTGCCGACCTACGATTGCACCGACGATTTGCAGCGCCGCCACGTTTTGAGCCACCTCGACGAACTCGTGGTGAAGAACACCAATCAGTCCGGCGGCTACGGCATGCTGATGGGCCCGAGTTCTTCGAACATCGAACGCGCGCGCTTCAAAGAGGCGATCGAGGCGAACCCGCGCGACTTCATAGCGCAGCCGATCATCCCGCTTTCGTGCCATCCGACGATCGTGGGCGAAACGCTCGCGCCGCGCCACATCGATCTGCGCCCGTACGTGCTGATGAATAAAGAGGTCGACGTTCCGCCGACCGCATTGACGCGCGTCGCGCTCACCGAGGGTTCGCTAGTCGTGAACTCCTCGCAAGGCGGCGGCAGCAAAGATACCTGGATCCTGGACGACTAGAAGTGCTATCACGAGTCGCTGAATCGCTTTATTGGATGAGCCGCAACGTGGAACGCGCGGAGACGCTGGCGCGCATCCTCGACGTGAACTACAACCGCACGGTCGACCGTAATGCCGCCGGCCGCGAACGCGCCGCGCGCGTGTGGCGCAGCGTGTTCGACATGGCGGGGATCGCTGCCGACGTCGAGCTGCTCGACGGTGCGTCGCTCGCCTCGGCGGCGTTCGAACGCTGCACGTTTTCTACCGAATACCGCACCTCGATCGTGTCGTGCATACGCATCGCGCGCTCGAACGCGCTCAGCGTGCGGGCCGAGCTATCGACCGAAGTGTGGGAATGCCTCAACGGGCTCTATCTTTTCGTCGAAGCACAGTCGCCGCGTTCGGTGGCGCGCGAAGGGCCGTCGTCGTTTCTCCGCAGCGTGCGCGATACGGCGCAAGCCTTCGGCGGGATCGTCGACGCGACGGTGTCGCACGACGACGAATGGAACTTCGTGCAAATCGGCCGCTACCTCGAGCGCTCGGCGATGACCGCACGCATCTTGCGCAATCACGATTTCAACGACGAGTCGGCGCACGAGTGGCAGCGGCTGCTCGAGATGTGCTGTGCGAGCGAACCGTTTGCCAAGGCGCAGCGGCTTTCATCGGATCCGAACGAAGCGCTCTCGTTCTTGTTTTTGCACCGCAGTTTTCCGCGCTCGATCCGCTTCTGCACGCACGAAGTCGACCGTGCGCTGCACCGCATCTCCGAGACCGCGATGGGCGCGTATTCGAACGAAGCCGAGCGCGTGACGGGCCGCCTCCAGGCGATGCTCGACTTCGTGCAGATCGGCGAGATCCTCGACGAAGGCGGCGATCGCTTTGCTGCTCGTTTCGCCGAACGCGCCGATGCTATCGGCACGGCGATCCAGGCGAGTTACTTCCCGCGTGTTCCGGTTGGTTGAGCTAGACGGATGCGGACAGCGCGCGATCGTAGATCGAGCGCGTCACCGCGTAACATTCGCACGCGGCGGACGCGAGACCGGTGGGGTCGATCATGTGGAAGCGGCCGCGGCGATAGCTCAGGTAGCCCGAGGTCTGCAACGCGGCAGCCGCCACGCTCACGCCGGCGCGGCGCACGCCGAGCATCGTCGCGAGCGCTTCGTGCGTGAGCGGGAAGTCGGGCGAGTGTACGCGATCGGCGCTCATCAGGAGCCAGCGTGCGCAGCGTTCGCTCACCAGATGCAAGCGATTGCACGCTACGGATTGCGAAAGCACGTCGATTACGGCCTGCAAATAGCGGCCGACGGCCGTGCGCCAGCGCTCGTCGCGCTCGTAACCGCGAAAGAAATCGATAACGCTCATCTTGTACGCGCGGCCCGGAATCTGACAGAACCAGCGGCCGAACATGTCTTGCGTCCCGAGCGCGACTTGCGCGCCGCACATGCCCTCGTAGCCAACCGTCGCGGTCTCGATCGCCGAGCCGTCGTTCATCGTCGTTACTACGGAAATCACGCAATCGATCGGAAAGTATACGTCGTGGACCGGCGAGCCGTCTTCATACAGCGTCTGGCGCACGGTCAAATGGACGGTTTCCAACTGATCGGAAATCGCAGCGAACTCCTCGTTCGTCATAGAATCGAGGAGAGAGTTGCCCGAGCGTTTTGAGATGGAAAGTACCTTGGAGTTCTTTCACAACGACGCCGGCAAAAGTGCCGGTCGTACATTGTTTCAGATGCTACCTAGCAACGCACCTTATGTCGGTACGGCAGCGCACCGTCACAGCCGGGGAGGCTGACCTCGTGGAGTTCACGATTTTGCATCAGACCACGTATCGCTATCCCGGGAAGATCCACGAAAGCTACAGCATCGTGCGGCTGCGACCGCGGAGCGATTCGTCCCAATACTGCACGAAGTACGAACTCAACGTCGCACCGCGAGCGCGGATCTTCTCCTATTCGGATCGATTCGGCAATGACGTCCAGCATTTTGCCGTGTTGCCGGATCACGACGTGCTCTCGATTATCGCGCGTTCTTCGGTGATCACCGTGCGCTCGCCGAATCCCGAAGTGCCCACGCCGGTGACCAAAGAGCAACTGGCGACCGACCCAAACGTGCGCTGGCTCTACGATGAACTGCACGAGAGCCAGTACGTCGTGTTCGGTCCGCAACTCAAGGCGTTTGCCGCCGAAGTCGGCGATCCGGGACGCGACGACCTGGTTTCCTGGTATCTGCATGCCGGAACGTCGATCAAGCAAAAGTTCACCTACGACGCGGACGCGACGAGCGTGCAGACGACGATCGATGATTCGATCCGCGCCCGCGCCGGCGTCTGCCAAGATTACGCCCACATCCTCGTCGCCTTATGCCGCTACTACGGTATTCCGGCGCGCTACGTGAGCGGCTATATCTTCAGCGGGCAAGAGGGCTCCGTGCTCGGCGCCGAGGCCTCCCACGCTTGGTGCGAGGCCTACATGGGCCCCCACGGGTGGATCGGCTACGACCCGACGAACGACACCCTCATCGACGACCGGTTCGCCCGAATTGCCGTCGGCCGCGACTATCGCGATGTGAGTCCGGTTCGTGGGGTATACAAGGGCGCATCGCGGTCCAGCATGTCTGTCAACGTCGCGATGGAAGCCCTAGCCGGCACCCAGCAGCAGCAGTAGCCGCCCCGGGGACGTAACCTTCGTTCTTGGCACTGTGTTAGGGCGAGTGCTAACCGAAGGAAGGAGGCTCGACCCGTGCGCCAAGACCCATTTTTTGCCGAAGTCGACCGTGCGTTCGGGATCCGCGCCCACGGGCGTTTCGAGCCCAATACCGACGTGTATATCGACGAGGCCCGCGGCCGGATGGTCGTCCACGTCGAGCTTGCCGGCTCGGACGGAGACGAACTGCGGATCGCCGTGGATGAGAATTATCTCTACATCCTGGGCAACCGCACCGACCGCGCCGAGAACCGCTCGGCATCTATCCTCCAAAAAGAGATCCTCTACGGCGAGTTCTTCAAACGCATTCGCCTGCCGCTGCCGGTCGATGATTCCGGCGCGTCCGCAACCTATCGCGACGGCATCCTGACGATCGAGCTCCCGCTCGCCGCTCACGAACGCTTCCCGGTGGTGCGGACGGAGATCCGCATGACCGTTAAAAGGACCCTGGCCTGATGGCACCCCGTAAAATCGTAACCCCCGACGTCCTCGGCATTCTGCCGTTGCAAGACGCCGTGCTCTTCCCGAACACCGTGATTCCGCTCGCCGTGATCAAACGGCCGGGCATCGCCTTGGTGGAAGAAGCGCTGCGCGAAGGCAAGCAGATCGGCCTCGTCGTCCTCAAAGATAAGGACATCGAGGATCCCGGTCCGGATGATCTGCGCCGCATCGGCACGATCGGCACGATCCAGAAGATGCTGAAGGTTCCCGACGGCACGCTGCGGTGCATCGTCGCCGGTGGCCCCGTTTTCGAGATCGATCAGATCGTCGGCAGCGAGCCGTATCTTTCGGCGACCTATCACGAGCTGCCCGAAGTCACGGTGGAAACCGACAACCTCGTCGCGATGCAGCGCAATCTCGGCACGCTTTTCCAGAAGCTGCTGGGGTATTTGCCGCAAGCGCCGCGCGAGATGGAGATGGAAGTCAACAACATCTCCGATCCGAACTTGCTCACGTACTTCGTCGCCTCGACGATGCGTCTCGACACGGCCGATCGTCAAGCGATCCTCGAAGAACGCAACACCGAACGCCGTCTGCGCAAGATCACGATGCTCATCACCAAGGAACTCGAAGTGGTGGAGCTCGGGCACAAGATTCAGTCCGATATCCAGCGCGAGATGGAAAAGAACCAGCGCGAATTCTATCTGCGTCAGCAGCTGCGCGCGATTCAGGAAGAGCTCGGCGAAACCGACCCGCAGCAAGCCGAAACGAACGAGCTGCGCAAGAAGATCGACGAAGCCAAGATGCCGGAGGACGTCAAGAAGGCGGCCGACCGCGAACTCGACCGCCTGGTCAAAGTACCGACCGCGAGCCCCGAGTACAGCGTGATCCGCACGTACTTGGATTGGCTCGTGCAACTGCCGTGGAATAAGTCCACGTCGGATCAGATCGACATTGCCAAAGCGCGCGAGATCCTCGATGAGGATCACTACGATCTCGAAAAGATCAAAGACCGCATCGTCGAGTATCTCGCCGTCGGCAAGCTCAAGAACAAGCTGACCGGCCCGATCCTCTGCTTCGTCGGACCGCCGGGCGTCGGCAAGACGTCGCTCGGACAGTCCATTGCGAAGGCGATGGGCCGAAAGTTCGTGCGCCTCTCGGTCGGCGGCGTGCGCGACGAAGCCGAAATCCGCGGTCACCGGCGCACCTACATCGGTGCGATGCCGGGAACGATCGTGCGCGCCCTGCGCGATGCCGGGACGAACAATCCCGTCATGATGATCGACGAAATCGACAAGGTCGGCGGCGACTATCGCGGCGACCCGCAGTCGGCGCTGCTCGAAGTGCTCGATCCGGAACAGAACAACTCGTTCCGCGATCACTACCTCGATCTGCCGCTCGATCTCTCTCGCGTGCTGTTCATCTGCACGGCGAACACGCTCGACTCGATTTCGAGCGCGCTACGCGACCGCATGGAGATCATCTCGCTCTCGGGTTACACCGAGATGGACAAGCTCCAGATCGCCAAGCGCTACCTCGTGCCCAAGCAGAAAAAAGCGAACGGACTCAAGGAATCGCAAGTCAAGATCAGCGATCCCGCGATCCGCACCATCATCAACGACTACACGCGTGAGGCCGGCGTCCGTAACCTCGAACGTGAAATCGGAACGGTGTTCCGCAAGGTAGCGCGCAAAATCGCTGAGGCACCGAAGTATAAGGCGAGCGTGCTGCCGGCGAACGTCGTTGACTATCTGCAGAAGCCACGCTTCTACAACGAAGTGAAGAAGCGGCTCGCATCGGTCGGCGTCTCGACGGGGCTTGCATACACGCCGGTCGGCGGCGACATTCTCTTCATCGAGACGACGTCGATGCCCGGCTCCGGCAAGCTGACGCTGACGGGTCAGCTCGGCGACGTGATGAAAGAATCGGCGACTGCCGCCGTTTCGTTCATTCGCTCACGCTCGGCGGAACTCGGCTTACCTGACGATTACTTCGCGAAGCACGATCTGCACATTCACGTGCCGGCCGGTGCGGTTCCGAAGGATGGTCCGAGTGCCGGCGCGGCGATCGCAACGTCGATCGTCTCGCTCTTGACCAACATCAAGGTCGACGACGATCTCGCGATGACCGGTGAAGTGACGCTCACGGGTCAAGTGCTGCCGATCGGCGGCGTAAAAGAGAAAGTGCTCGGTGCGAAGCGCGCGGGAATCAAGAAGATTCTCTTGCCGAAACGCAACGAGATGGATCTCGACGACGTGCCGAAGGAAGTGCGCGACGCCATTCAGTTCTACTTCGTCGAAGAACTGAGCGAAGTGTTCATGCACGCTCTTGGCAAGCGGATCATCACGCCGGTGCTGCTCGGGGTGCCCGAAGAGGGCCGCCGCGGCAACAACGTCGTGGCGCTTCGCCCGAGCGCGAACAAGCGGACGCGCCCCGAGACGCGCAAGCGCCGCGCGCCCGTCGGGGCCGCGTCGCGCAAGCGCTCATAGGCTACCTGTAGGTCAGTTCTAAGCGGTACGTCGTGGGTGACGGCCGGCATCCCGGGGGTAACGTAAACGCGTATTGCGCGGTACGTGCCGCCGAGAGGCCGGCCGCATCCGTTTTTGCGTTTCCGCTGGCGCGCGCGAGCTTTGCGCTCGTGACGTGCGCGGCCGCGTCGAGCCCAACGTCGATGTCGACGGTGCCCGGCGCTTGGCGCGAATCGGGAACGTCGAGGCCGGTCAGCTGGACGCCTGGCGCACCGCATATCGCGACGGCGGCGGCGGGCGCGGCAGTCGCAAGGATCGGATTGCCGGCCGCGTTCGTGCCCGGTTGCACGAGCCCGATCAGCGGCACGGTGAACTCCACCGGCACGACGGTGCTCGTGCTGATGCAGCCTTGCGTTGGCGGCGCGAAACGGTAGCGCTTCACCGCGTCTAGCGCGGCAGCGTCGTAGGCGTTGTCGCCCGACGATTCGGTCATTGTTGCATGGCGAATTTCGCCGTCGCTGCCGATGTCGACCATGAACTTCACCTTGCGGTTGGTTGCGTGGATCGTCAACGGTTCGACGACGCCCGACGTTGCGATGATGCGCGTCTGCGCGGCCGGACATGACGCCAAGTACGCGGGTTCGCCCGCGGCTGCGATCAGAGAGCTGAGAACGAACGCCAACATGGGCGACCCATTCGCGCGCGTGCGGCCGCGCTCCTCAGGCGATGAGCGCCATGGCTACCGGCGAGTCGACCCGGTACGTTGCCCCGCCGTGATCCGTGCGGGTGCCCTCGCCGAGCGTGTGCGCGGCGTGGCGTTCGGAGCCGGTGATCACGCGCCGCTCTTCGGCGGTGTCGTAGCGCGGGTCGAACGTCTGCGAGCGCTGCCACTCGCGCGGGCCGTCGTGAACCGCATGGTCCACTTCGTGGCCGAGACCAAGTGCGGGGGATTGGCGGCCGCCGTTTGCCGTCGCCATTGCGCTATGCGGATCCCAGTGGATCGCGTGCGTGTTCGGATCGTAATAGTCGGCGTCGTGCCGGTTCGTTGTGAGCGTGACGTGCTGCGCGCCGTGCTCGAGCCGCGCGAAGAGCGCACGTTCGACCGGATCCTGGGACAAATACGCCACCGCCTGGTCGAAGTCGCGCCGCGCGGATGCCGCAACGTCGAGTGAGCCGTAGTGAACCATCGAAGCCATCATCGCGCATCAATCACGCGCAACGGGACGGCCGCTAGTCTTGCGCGTATATCGGACCATGCGTACACCGTCATCGCTCGTTCTAGCGCTGGCTTTTGCCGTCGCCGGTTTTCCTGGGACGAGCGCGCGCGCCGCGGACGCGCCGACGCCGCTCCGCGTCGCCACAACGGCCGTCGACAGCGGTGCGGAAGTGTATTACGCGCAGGACATGGGCTTCTTCAAGAAGGCCGGCTTCGAGGTTGAGATTACGTCGGTGAGTTCGGGCCCGACGATTGCGGCGGGCGTGGCGTCGGGCGCGTTCGAGTTCGCGCAAGTCAACGTGCCCTCGCTCGTGAGCGCACACGACAAGGGCGTGGCGTTCAGCATGGTCGCGCCGGCGGGGCTGTATTCCGACAAAGCGGTGACGACGGCGCTCGTCGTCGCGAAAAACTCGCCGCTGCGTACGGCCAAAGATCTGAGCGGGAAGACGATCGCGGTCAACGCGCTGCTCGGCATCCAGCAGATTGCGGCTGAGGCGTGGATCGACAAGAACGGCGGCGATTCGACGACGGTGAAGTTCGTCGAACTCTCGATCAGCCAAGAACTCGCCGCCATTCCGGCCGGCCGCATCGATGCGGGCGTCATCACGCAGCCGGGGCTCGACGGCGCCGCGCACGATCCCACGATGAGCGTGATGGCGCCGATCTACAACGGCATCGCGAACACGTTCCTCGTCTCGGCGTGGATGGGCTCGTCGCAATACGTGAAAGATCATCCCGACATCGTCAAGCGTTTCGCCGACGTGATACTCGAGACGGCGCGTTGGGCCAACACGCACCAAGCGCAGTCGGCCAAAATTCTCGAGAAGTATACGCAGCTCGCGATCGGACCCACCACCACGCGCGTGCGCTATGCGGAAACGTTCAACCCGAGCGACGTGCAGCCGGTGATCGACGTCTCGGCCAAGTACGGTTTGATCAAAAAGAGTTTTCCGGCGGCCGACTTCTACGCGAAGTAGTTAGTTCTCGAGCCGGTCGTGCACGGTGCGGCCGCCGGCCATGGTGAAATCGACCTGCAGATCGCGCAGGCGGTTTGCGTTGAGCTTGAAGGGGTTATCGGAGAACGCGATCGCATCGGCATGTTTGCCCGGCGTGATCGTGCCGAGGCGCTGCTCGTTGAAGCACACGTAGGCGCCGCTCGAGGTAAGCGCGCGGAGCGCTTCCTCGACGCTGATGCGTTGTTTGGGTCCGACGATGCGGCCGTGGACTGCCTCGGTGCGCGTCACGGCCGCCCACATCGTCTTCACCAGTTCGTAGGGTTTGTTGTCGGAAGCGAGCGCCCACGTCAGGCCCGCGTCGATGTAATCGCGGTGCGCCTTCTGCGTGTTGTCGTCGATGTTCGGATCGCCCGGCTTGTGCGCGTAGGATGAGGGCTGCGTCGTTACCACGGCACCGAGCCGTTTGATGCGCGGCACGTCGCGCTGCGGATCGATGTACCGCGCGTGGATGAGCACCCAGCGCAGATCGTCGATCGGAAACTCGCGGTGGACCTCGTCCCAGATCGTGAGCACGTCGTTAAGTTCGCGGCCGATCGTCGTGTTTACGCGCAAGCGTAAGCGAGCGGCGGTGCGGCACAGTTCGCGATATTCATCGGGCGGAATCGCGTGCGCTTGAAAGCCGGCCCAGCCGGTGTACGGCCAGCTCGGCGCGACGAGATTCGCGTTTTCGGCGTGGCCGCCGTATTCGAGGTAGATGCCGGCAACGCGCAAGCGATCGTCGCCGATCCCGCGGCCGCTTGCGATCGAGCCCCAATCGTGCAGCGCGGTGCTCGCTTCGCCGACCGACGACCACGGGGGCAGCGACAACGCCATCGTCAAGCGCACGGGCTGCTCGTCGCGATCGTATAGCGTTTTATACGCCGCGTAGACGTCGGGCGAGATGCCGTGGCCTTCGTATACGCTGGTCGTTCCCGCAGCGAGCGAGAGCGCCATCGCGTTCGCAAGTGCGGCAACGCGGATTTCGTGCGTGAAGCGCGGTGCGGCACGCAGTAGCGTGAATTCGGCGACCGGCGTGAGGTTCGTCTCGATGATGCGTCCGGTCAGCGCGCCGCTCGCATCGCGCTCGATCGTGACGGTCGACGACGGTGACGCCATGTTCGCATCGATGCCGCACGCCGCAAGCGCCGCGGAGTTGAGCACGTGCACGTAGGGCGGTCCGTCGGTCCAGTGGCCCCAGACCGAGCGAATCCACACCGGGTTTGCCGGTGCCGCGGCGTCGAGATCGGCACGATCCGGTAAGCGGCCCTCGGCCAGCGTTGTCGCGGGCGCGAGATGATACGGCGGCGTGCCGAGGGGCGACGTTACGATCCACTCGCCGTCCGCCCGTTCGGTAACGCAACCGGCGACGACGCGCTGCACGTCGGCAATCGACGCGCACGCCGCGAGACTCGGATACCAGCGGCGTAACCCTTCGCGGTCCATGTGCGCGTGCGCATCGATCAGCCCCGGGACGACGGTCCGCCCGTCCATGATGTGCAGTTGCGTATGTGGCCCGGCGAGCGCCAGCATTTCTTTCGTCGTGCCGAGCGCGGCAAAACGCCCGTCGCGCACCGCAAAGGCTTGCGCCTTCGGCCGGTACGGGTCCATCGTCACGACGTCGGCGTCGGTGACGATGGCGTCGGGATGCATCACCGCGGCGTGTGGCGGTTTAGGAAATCGGTAACGACGGCAATCGTTTCGTCGAGATGCGCCGGGCCTTTCCAGTGCATCAGCAATTCCGCATGCGGTGCCAAGCGCGCGATCTCTTCGCCGATCGCGGTGGGATGCGGCGCGTCGTTGCCGGGCATCACGAGTAGCGGCACCGTGCAGCGGGCGACGTCCTCGCGCGTTACGCTGAAGACGAAGTCCGCCGCGTGCAAGTTGCCGTCGAAGCGCGCCATCACGTCATCGGAGACGGCGGGGTGAGCGGCGCGCATCAATTCGCGCCAGCCGGCGAAACTTTCCTCGAACACGTGCGCGTTGTTCTCGAGACCGATCGGGTTCTGCAAGACCGCGGCGCTGATGCGGTTCGGCACGTCGCGGCAGAGCCGCAAACAGAACGACGAACCGATGCAGCCGCCCATGATGTGCACGCGCTCGATGCCGAGATGATCGAGCAGCGCGATGTGGTCGGCCGCGTAGGTGCCCCAGTCGTCGTTCGCGGTGACCGGTCCCGTCGAGCGGCCGGCGTTGCGTTGATCCATCGCGATCACGCGAAACTGCGTCGCGAGCACGCTGGTCGGATCCATCCACGCCGCGGGTTCGTTCGGACGCGACGGACTGCGGCGCCAGTTCTCGAGCTGCGAGCGCATGCCGCCCGGTGCGAAGAGCAGTAGCGGATAGCCCGAACCGTATTCTTCATAGTAAATCGCGGCGCCGGCGTGTTGCAGTGTCGGCATTTCAGAGCACCGAGATCGTGCCGTCGCCGTCTTCCGTGACGCGGCCGATGACCGCGCACGTGTGCGTCTTTTCGAGTTCCATGTACATCTTGCGGATATCGTGCGGTTCGGCCGCGATCAGGAGGCCGCCCGACGTCATCGCATCGGAGAGCGCGACGCGCAGCGCCCCCACAACGTGATCGGCGTACGAAGTAAACTCGCTGTGATAGGTCAGGTTGCCCTCGGTGCCGCTCGGCACGAAGTCGAGGTCGATCAGTTCGAGCACGCGCGGAAAGAGCGGCACGGAAATCGAGTCGATCTCGATGCCGACGTGCGACGCGCGCGCCATTTCGGCGGCATGGCCGAGTAACCCGAAGCCGGTGACGTCGGTCGCGGCGTGTGCGTTGTGCGCGAGCATCGCGTCGCGCGCCGCCGCGTTGAGCCGCGTCATCTCGACGATCGCCGGTGCGAGGTCGGATTCGGGAATGCCGTCGCGGCGTCGCGCGGTGGTGAGAATCCCGGCGCCGACGGGTTTGGTGAGCAGCAGGTGGTCGCCCGGCCGCGCGCCGGCGTTGGTGACGATCTTGCCGGGATGGATCGTTCCGGTGACGGCCATGCCGTATTTGGGCTCTTCGTCTTTGACGGTGTGGCCGCCGAGAATCACGACGCCTGCGGCGACCGCAACGGCGACGCCGCCCTCGAGGATGCGCCGGAGGATCTCCGGGTCGAGGGTGTCGATCGGGAAGGCCGCAATGTTGAGCGCCGTGATCGGCGTGCCGCCCATCGCGTAGACGTCGCTCAGTGCATTGGTCGCGGCGATCCGGCCGAAGTCGAACGGGTCATCGACGATCGGCGTGAAGAAATCGACCGTCTGCACGATCGCCAGGTCCCGGGTGAGCTGGTAGACGCCCGCGTCGTCGCTCGTGGCTAGGCCGACCAGCAGCTTCGGATCGGTCGGAAAGCGCACGCCGGCGAGCACCCGGGCGAGATCGGGCGCGCCGACCTTGCTCGCGCACCCGCCGAACTTCGTACACAGGCTGAGGCGAACCGTGTCGGGGGACTGCATGTCCGCAGGATACAACATTCCAGCACAGTCATCCGCCGGAGGAATCGTGTCGAAGCAGCTGTTGTTCATTCCAGGACCCGTGACCGTCGCCGAGCCCGTGCTCGCCGCGATGGGGAAGCCGATGATCGATCATCGCGGTCCGGAGTTCAAAGTGCTGTTGGAGTCGATCTCGCGCAAGCTCAAGCCGGTCTTCGGAACGAGCGGCGACGTGGTGATCCTGGGCTCCTCGGGCACCGGCGGCCTCGAGGCCGCGATGACGAACATGTTCGCGCCGGGCGAAAAAGTGCTGTGCTGCCCCGTCGGCGTCTTCGGCGACCGCTTTGCCGAAATCGCGCGCACCTGGGGCGTCGAGGTGGAAGTGCTGCCGACGGCGTGGGGCCACGGCGTCGATGCGCAAGCGCTGAAGGCGCGGCTGGACGCGGATACCAAACGCGAGATCAAAGGCGTCATTTTAACGCACAACGAGACCTCGACCGGCGTGCAAAACCCGATGGGTCCGCTCGCCGACGCGATCCGCGCGCACGGAGCGCTCGTGCTCGTCGATTCGGTCAGCGGTTTGGCGGCGAGCGAGTTCACGATGGATGCGTGGGGCTTCGACGTCGTCGTGGCCGCGTCGCAAAAAGCGCTCGGCGTGCCGCCCGGCATTTCGATGGTCGCCATTTCCCCGCGGGCGTGGGAGAAAATGGCAACGGCGAATGCGCCGCGCTATTACTTCGACTTGCGCAAAGCGCGCGAGTTCGCAGCGATCGGTCAGACGCCCGCGACGCCGCCGGTATCGCAGTGTTTCGCGATGGACGTTGCGCTCGATCGCTACGCCGAGACGGGCCCCGCCAACGTGTGGGCGCGGCACCAGCGATACACCGACGGCATTATCGCCGCGGCGGAAACGCTCGGTCTCGAGCTGTTCGCGCAGCCCGGCGTGCGATCGGTGACGGTCACCGCGATCAAGGTTCCGGCCGGTATCGACGGCGACGCGATCCGCAAGACGATGCGCGTCGAGCGCGGCTACGTGCTCGGCGGCGGCCAAGCACGCCTCGCGGGGACGATCGTGCGCATCGGGACGATGGGCGACATCTCGCAGACCGATGTGCTGGGGATGCTCGGTGCATTCGAAATGGAGCTGCTGGGCGCAGGGCTGAAGATTCAGGTCGGCAGCGGCGTCCAGGCGGCGCTGCGCGTGTTCCTGGAGGCGAGTCAGCCCAGCGCGGCATAACCCCTGGGCATGATGCATCGCCTCGTTTCTGCGCTCGCGGCCGTCGCGCTGCTGACATTCCCATTGCCGAACGCCGGCGCGGCGGATGCGCTGCCGCCGTTGAAGATCGGCGTGATGTTCTCGTTCAGTGGCGACAACGCACGCGCGGGCGAAGGACTGAACTTCGGCATCGCGACCTTTCAGAAAGAACACGGCGATACGGTTGCCGGCCGCAAGGTCGAACTGATCCGCCGCGACACGGGCCAGATGAGTCCCGATACGGCCAAGCGCATCGCGCAAGAACTGATCATCAACGACCACGTCGATCTGATTATGGGAATCGCGTATTCGCCCGAAGCCGTCGCCGTCGGTCTGGTTTCGACCGAGGCGAAGATGCCGGTGTTCATCGTCAATTCAACGACCATCAACATCATGAAAGATGCGCCGTACATGTCGCGCTACGGCATGACGAGCGGACAGCTCACCTCGCCGCTCGCGCTCTACGCGTACACGCACAACATGAAGAACATTTACACGCTGGAGTCGGATTATCAGACCGGTATCGATGCGGGCGAATCGTTTACCAAAGCGTTTACCGCGCTCGGCGGAAAGATTACCGGCGACGTGCGCCCGCCGCTGTTCGCGAAAGATTTCACCCCGTACATTCAGCGCGTCAAAGACGCAAATCCGAAACCCGACGGCGTGTTCGCGTTCATTCCGTCCGGATCGGGTCCGGCCCAGTTCATGCGCACCTGGAAAGAGATGGGGCTCGACGCGAAGGGCATCACGCTGATCGGCGAAGGCGGTCTCGTCGGCGAAGACGATTTGCTCGCGATCGGGGATGCGGCCCAAGGGCTGATCACGTCGTTCCACTATTCGGCGATCCATCCGTCGGCGCTCAACGAGCGGTTCGTGAAAGACTATCTCGCGGTGTCGGGTCAAGGGATCCGGCCGGATTACGCCGCGGTCGCGGGCTACGACACCCTCGCCGCGATCTATAAAGTCGTCGAACTGCAAAAAGGCAAAGTCGATCCCGATCGCACGATGGCGCTGTTGCGCGGCATGACGCTCGATAGTCCGCGCGGTCCGATCATGATCGATCCGAAGACGCGCGACATCGATCAGAATATCTATATCCGGCGGACGGAGCGCAAGGGTGGCCGCATGGTGAACACCGAGCTCGAAACCTATAAGATGGTCAAAGACCCATTGGAGAACTACTAGTGGAACTGCGTAATCTCGGCACGTCGGGACTGCGCGTTTCGGCGGTGGGTCTGGGCTGCAACAACCTCGGCGGCCGGCTCGATCCGTCGGCCTCGCGCGTCGTCGTGCAAGCGGCGCTGGTGAACGGCATCACGCTGTTCGACACCGCCGATCGCTACCCGGTGACGTCGGCGGGCAAGTCGGAAGAACTGCTCGGTGACGCGCTCGGGCGGCGCCGCGCCGACGTCGTGGTGGCGACAAAGTTCGGCTTGCCGATGGATGCTGCCGGTTTGCAAAAAGGCGCGTCGCGACGCTACATCATGACGGCGGTCGAAGCGAGTTTGCGCCGCTTGAAGACCGACTGGATCGATCTCTATCAGGTGCATACGCCCGATCCGCTCACGCCGATCGAAGAGACGATCTGCACGCTCGACGACCTGATAACGCAGGGCAAAATTCGCTATGCCGGCTGTTCGAATTTTGCCGCCTGGCAAGTGACCGACGCGGTGTGGACGGCGAAGAGCCTGAACCGCCCGGCCTTCATTTCGTGCCAAGACGAATACAGTTTGCTCGCCCGCGACATCGAGCGCGAACTCGTGCCGGCGATGGTCGCGCACGGCCTCGGCTTCTTGCCGTACTTTCCGCTCGCCAGCGGTTTGCTCAGCGGCAAATACCGCGGCGGGAACCTGCCCGCCGGCTCGCGCCTGACGACGACGAAATCGCTGATCGATCAGTTTCTCAACGACGACAACCTCGCGAAGGCCGATGCGCTCAGCGATTTTGCCGAAGCGCACGGGCATACGCCGCTCGAGCTCGCGTTCTCATGGCTCTTAGCGCGGCCGACGGTCGCCAGCGTGATCGCCGGTGCGAGCAACCCGCAGCAGATCGAACAGAACGTCAAAGCCGCTACCTGGACGTTCACCGCCGACGAGCTGCACGAAATCGACAAAATCGCCCCGGGACCGAAGAAAGCCGGCCACTAGGCCGACACAAATCGTGCAACCAGGGGGTTGCGCGTCTCTTGGATAATTGCTAATATGCAACTAGGAGGTTGCATACGTTGACGACAGCGACCGATCAAATCCAGAAGATCATCGTGCTGAACGCGCCGCACGAGCGCGTGTGGCGGGCGATCAGCGACGCGACCCAATTTGGGAAGTGGTTCGGAATCCGCTTCGACGGAGCGTTCGTTCCCGGCGCGGCAATAGCGGGCAAGCTCACCCGGTCCGTGGTCGACCCCGATCCGCCGGGAAAATACGAAGGTTTCGCGTTCGATTTCAAGATCGAGCACATCGAACCGATGCGGCTGTTCTCCTATCGCTGGCACCCCTGCGCGCTCGATCCGAACGTTGATTATTCGAGCGAACCGATGACGCTCGTGACGTTCGAACTCGAAGACGCCGCCGGCGGAACGAAGCTGACCATTACCGAGTCGGGTTTTGACAGCATCCCGCTCGAGCGCCGCGTCGCAGCGTTTCAGGCGAATTCGGGCGGTTGGACCGATCAGGTCGAGTTCATCGAGAAGTATCTCGCGCTGCCGCCCGCATGAATGCGGCTCCGGTATTTGCAGCGCTGGGCGACGAGACGCGGCTGCAGATCGTCGCCCGGCTCTGCAAACACGGCCCGCTGTCGATCTCGCGGCTCACCGACGGTACGAGTATCTCGCGTCAAGGCATCACCAAGCATCTCGACGCATTGGCCGGCGCCGGACTCGTGCGCAGTAAGCGCGAGGGCCGCGAACGCATCTGGAACATCGAGACGAAACGGCTAGCCGAAGCGCGCCGCTATCTCGACCACGTGTCCGCCCAGTGGGACGCTGCAATCGATCGCCTGCGAGCATTCGTGGAAGACGACTAGTTCAGCGTGCGATGCGTGCGATGCCCGACGGCATCGGTGCCGGGTTTGCCACAAGGGTTGCATCGTCGAAGGCCCAGGCGAAGCGGTCGGCGCTATCGATCAACCGTGGGCCCGGGCGGTTGACGTAGGCGTTACCGTCCATGACGTATGCGTGACCGCTCGTCTTTGCCCGTAGCGCATTCCACGTTGCGTTCGCCGCGAGTTCGCGGACGGCCGATTGCGCGTGGGCGAGGTCGAAGCCGCACGGCACGACGATGACGACATCGGGATCGGCCTGCGCGATCGCATCCCAGGCCAACGTTTGCGAGTTTGCGCCGGGGTGCGCGAGCAGTGGAATCCCGCCGGCGATCTCGACCAAGCCCGGCGTCCAGTGGCCGCCGCTCATCGGCGGGTCGGTCCATTCCAGGATCAGCGCTCGCGGCCTCACGTCGCGCGGCGTGTTGCGCAGCACGGCTTCGCGCGCGCGCAGTCCGGCGACCACTTCCGCCGCACCGCGCTCGCGGCCGCAGAGTTCGCCGAGGAAGCCGATCGTCGCATAGACGTCCTCGAGCGACGACGGTTCGAGCGAGATCACGCGCGGGTCGCCGCGCAAGCGTTTTGCCGCGCGCTGGACGATCTCATACGATACGGCGCAGACCGCGCACAATTCTTGGGTGACGATCAGATCCGGATCGAGCTGCGCTAGGCGATCGGCATCGAGTGCATAGAGACTCGAACCGGAATGCACGCTCGCGCGCACGTGCCGGTCGATCGCGCCGGCCGTTACGGCATCGCCCGGCAACAGCGATGAGGTCAACGCCGCGCGCGTGCGCGCTTCGGGTGGAAAGTCGCACTCATGCGTCACGCCCACGACGCGGTCACCCGCGCCGATCGCGAAGAGGATCTCCGTCGCGCTCGGCAACAGGCTGACGATGCGCCGCGCGCTCACGCGCTCACAAGGCTATCGATTGTTTCCGAAGAGTCCACCCAGAACGGAGCCCGCGATGCCGCCGGCGATGCCGGTTTGCGCGACGGTTTGCTGTTGTTCTTTGCCGAGATACGGCGAGATCGCGTGCGCGAGATTCGGCAGCGTCAGCGACTGCAGCCATACTTTTCCGGGGCCCGTGAGCCGCGCCACGAACAAGCCGTCGCCACCGAAGATCATGTTCGCAAAACCCGGCAGCAGCGTCACGTCGAAGTTGATCGACTCGCTGAACATTCCGACGTGTCCGGGATGCACTTGCAGCGATTCGCCCGGCGCGAGATCGTAGGTGATGACCTCGCCGCCAAGCTCGACCCACGCTTTGCACGTGCCGGTCAGCTTTTGCATGATGAAGCCGTCGCCCCCGAAGACGCCCGCACCGAGCGAGCGCTGAAAACCGACGCCCAACTCGACCCCGGCGGTCGCGCACAGAAAGCCGTGCCGGTGGATCAGGTAGCCCTGGCCCGGCGTGACGTCGAGTTCCATGATGCGGCCCGGCACTTTGGCCGCAAAGGCAACGAGCCCCGGCCCGGCGGGTGCGGTGAACTCGGTCATGAACAAGCCGCCGCCGGACATCGCCCGGCCGAGCACGCCGAAGAGTCCCTTGGCCCCCGCGGCCATCGGCGTCGTGTTCATGGCGACGGTTTGCGTCATCCATGCGAACTCGCCGGGTTCCGCGACGATCTTGTCGCCTGCTTCGAGTCCGATCTCCAAGACCGGCAAAGTCTCGCCCGTAATCTTCGTCTTCATCCTGTTACCTCGTGGGGCGGACTTGACGCGCGGAGCGGGGCCGCTCCTGCGTGAGCGCCGCCCCTTTCGCTAAACGTGATGACGATCGAAGAACGGGTTCACGATCGGGCGTACGAACCACGGCATCAGGCCGCGTACGGCGTCGTCGACCGAGCGGTCGGGCTGCGTCACGAGCGACACGAGCGCGGAATGGCGCAGATCCGTGCGCAAGTCGCCGGGGATCGGAAAGAACAGGATCACGTAGAGCACGACGAACGCGCCGAAGAGTGCCTTACACCCGCCGAGGAGCGCGCCCGCGATGCCGTTGGCGACGCCGATAACCGGCAGCTTCGCGATGCGGCCGAGCAAGTACGAGATCAGCATGACGATCGCGTAGGCGACGATCGCAAAGATCAGCAGACCGACCGCGTGCGCGGAACCTTGGGTGAGTCCGGTGATCGATGTAACGATGCCGTCGAGCGCGCCCGTGTAACGGAACGCGGCGATGATCGCAACGAATACCGCCACCGCGCCGGCAAGTTCCGAGACGAAGCCTTTCGCAAAACCGCGGATCGCAAAGAAGATCGTGATCCCGCCGATGATCAGATCGGGCCACGCCAAACTCACCCGCGCAGGGTCGCTCCGAAGCGTTGACGCAGGTCGCCGACGATCGCCGAAAGCGTTTCATCGGCGATCGTGTCGGTCAGCGTTGCGTCCTCGCGTTGCAGCGTCACGCGTACGGCCAGCGATTTCTTCGCTACGTCGATCTGCGCGCCGCGATATTCATCGAAGATGACGGCCGAGCGCACGTTGTGGTGCGCGCGCACGGCGCCGAGCACGTCGGCGGCGGCGACTTCCGTCCCGAGGACGATCGCGATGTCGCGTTCGATGGGCGGGAAGCGCGACGGTGCCAGGAACGGCGCGATCGTGCGCTTCGGCAGCGCCTCGATATCGATGCCGGCCGAAACCACGTCGTCGTCGATGTCGTACGCGCGCAGCAAGCGCGGGTCGACGACGCCGACCGTTGCGACGTGAAGGCCGTCCACGTACAACGCGGCCGTCTTGCCGGGATGCAGCCACGGCGCCGTCGTGCGTTTCACCTCGGCGGTCTTGCCGGTTAGCGCGCGAACGGCGGCGAGCACGTCGGAAAGCAGCGCCGCATACGGGGTGCTGCGCCAGGCCGGTTCGTCGATGCGCGCGGTTGCTGCAACCATGATTGCGACGTTGCGTTCCGACGGCTGTGGTTTCGCATCGGAAAAAATATGCCCGAGCTCGAACGTGCGATATGGGCGCAAGCGGTCGCGTGCGACCATGGCGAGATGCGCGTGGATCATGGCATAGCGGAGATAGCGCTGATCGTCGGAGAGCGGGTTCATGATCTCGACGACCGCGGGTATTTCGAAACCGAGCGCGCGATCGCGTTCGGCAATGGCCGCCGGTTGCAGGGCCAGCGTCATGCACTCGCGATAGCCGAGGCCGGCCAGCGTCGCGGCGAGCGCGTTGTCGCGATCGAACACGTCGCTGGTGAGCGGCTGCAGACCGACCGACGGCATCGCGCCTTGGAGCCGGTCGTACCCGACGAAGCGCGCGATCTCTTCGACGATATCGGCCGGAATCGCGATATCGCTGCGCCACGCCGGCGCCGTCACGGCAAACGTCGCGCCGCGATCCTCGACGGTAAAGCCGAGCGATTGCAGGGCCCGCGTCACGGCCGCATCTTCGAGCGTGAAGCCGAGCAAACGTTCGACGTCGCTCTTCCGCAGCGCGATCGGCGCCGGTGCGGTGAGTTGCGCGCCGTACGGTTTGGGTGCGCGGACGGTGCCGCCTTCGGCGGCGAGCAGCACGGCCGCGCGGGCCGCGCCGATATCGGTGAGGGCGGGCGGGAGATTCTTTTCGTTGCGCGTCGAGGCTTCGCTGCGCAAAGCGAGCTTCACGCTCATGCGGCGCACGCGCGGCCCGGTGAAGTTCGCGCTCTCGATCACGATCTCGCGCGTCTCCGCGCCGACTTCGCTGATCTGGCCGCCCATGAGGCCTGCGAGGCCGGTGGGCTGCGCCTCGTCGGCGATCAAGAGTGCCGTCGCGTCGAGCGTGCGATCGACGCCGTCGAGGGTCGTGAGGTGCTCGCCGGGTTTTGCATCGCGTACGATGATGTGTGCGTTCGCGATCTTCTCGTAGTCGAAGAAGTGGAGCGGCTGGCCGACCTCGAGCATGACGAAATTCGAGATGTCGACGAGGTTGTTGATCGGGCGCTGACCGGCAAGCGCGAGCCGAATGCGAATGAAGGACGACGCCGGCCGCACGCGCAGGCCGCTCACGCGCTGCGCGACGTAGCGCCGGGCATCGACGCTCTCGAGCGTTACGCGCACGTCATCGGTTTCGCCACTGTGCGCAACGGTCATCGCCGGTTCGCGCAGCGGCACCTCGAACGAGGCGGCGAGTTCGCGCGCGAGCCCGAGCATCGACATCGCATCCACCCGGTTGGGCGTGATATCGACGTCGAGCACCGGGTCGGAGAGGCCGAGCAGTTCGACGGCGTTCGCGCCAAGCGGCAGATCGTGGTCGATCTGCATGATGCCGTCTTCGAACCAATCCGCCTCGAGCGCCAACTCACCGGCGGAGCACAGCATGCCCTCCGATGCGATGCCGCGCATCTTGCGCGGTTCGATCGTCAGTTCGGGGAGCTTCGCGCCGATCGTCGCCACCGGGATCACTTGGCCCACCGCGACGTTCGTCGCCGCGGTCGCAATCGTCAGCGTACGGTTCGCGCCGATGTCGACCGTACACACGACGAGCCGGTCGGCGTTGGGGTGCTTTTCGATGGCCGTAAGTTTTCCGACAACGACGCCGGTAATGAGCGGCCGCGTCTCGACGGCATCCACCGGAAAGCCGAGCGTCGCCAGGCGTTCGACGATAACGTTCGCATCAGCCGGCAACTGCACGTAATCGCGCAGCCAAGCAATCGGAACGCGCACTACGCGGTTTGTTCCAAGAAGGACGGCGTGTTTTCTACGAATTCGCGGATGTCGTTCATTTCGTAACGCACCATCGCGAAGCGCTCGAGACCGCAGCCGAAGGCCCAGCCCGCAACTTTTTCGGGATCGTAGCCGACTTCGCGTAAGACGTTCGGATGCACCATGCCCGAACCGCCGATCTCGATCCAGCCCGAACCGCCGCACGTGCGGCACGTCGCATCACCTCTTGTTCCGCTGCCGGCACAGCCGGGACACGTCGTGTCGATCTCGGCGCTGGGTTCGGTGAACGGAAAGAACGACGGCCGGAACCGCACTTCTTGATTCGGGCCGAACAGTTCGCGCATCATGCCGGTGAGGATACCTTTGAGATGACCGAAGTGGATGTCCGAGCCGATCATCAAACCTTCGACTTGATGGAACTGGTAGAGATGCCGTGCATCGACCGCGTCGCGGCGGTACGCTTTGCCCGGCACGATGATCGCGATCGGCGGACCGGATTCGCGCATCGCGCGCACTTGCATCGGCGACGTATGCGTACGTAGCACGAGATCCGGCCGCAAGTAAAACGAATCGAGTCCCTCGCGCGCCGGATGATCGGGCGGAATGTTCAGCGCATCGAAGTTGTTGGCGTCGGTCTCGATCTCGGGGCCTTGCAGCACGGCGAAGCCGAGGCGCGTGAAGTAGCGCCCGACGTCTTGCATCACGCGCCGGATCGGGTGGATCGAACCGGTGCGCGCCGGAGGTCCGGGCAGCGTGACGTCGATCGTCTCGGAAAGCTGCGATTCGAGTTGCGCGTTCCTGAGCCGGTGGACGGCGACGGCCAGGGCCGATTCCATGCGCTCGACCGCGGCGTTGATCACCTTGCCGGCATTCGGGCGTTCCTGGGGCGGCAGGGCGCCGATGCCGCGCCGGATCGTGGTCACCTCGCCGCTGCGGCCGAGATAGCGCACGCGCAGCTCCTCGAGCGCGCGTTCGTCGGCGACGCCTGCTAGCTCGGCGGTGAGCCGGCCTTCGAGCGCCGAGAGGTTCGTTTCGAGGTCCGTCATTCCGAACGCCGGTGTTGGACAAAGCAAAACGCCCGGTCCTTCGACCAGGCGTTCATACGCGGGATCTTGAGGGTTTTCGTTAGGTCGCTCCCGGGTGTGCTAGCCCGCGCTGGCCGTGGCCGTCGGGTTCAAGCGTCGATAGACCAAATACGCATTGATCGATCCGGTCGTGGCGAACAATTTCCAGAAAAGCTCCGAAGTGCGCATCGGTCAACGATTCCTCTCTCGGTCGAGTGGGTGTTCGCGAAATCTAGGCGGAGTATACGCCCTGTGGATAACCGCCGCCAAGTCTTGACAAGCGCTTATTTTTGGCCCTTTTGCTGCAAATCGGGCTTCAACGGCGCAAAGACATGGCGTAGAGCAGGATGCTCCCGGCGACGGCGGCGTTCAGACTCTCGGTTGCGCTCGCTTGCTCGATGCGGACGGCCCGATCCCACCGCGCCAGGAACCCGCTCACGCCGTGCCGCTCGTTGCCGATGGCCAGGATCGCATTCTCAGGGAGCCTGGCGGTCGAGAGGGGCTCTCCGTCGAGGGTTGCGGCCACCACGGGCCGTCCGGCGCGCTGCGCGGCTTCCAGGAGCTCTTCGGGGGTAACGGCGGCGACGGGGAGCCGAAAGAGCGATCCCATCGCCGCCCGGATGACCTTGGGAGCGAACGGATCGACGCCGCCACGGCCGAACAGCACGCCGGCTGCGCCGAAGGCCTCGGCCGACCGCAAGAGCGTCCCGGCATTGCCGGGATCGTTGATCCCGGCGAGCAGCAGCACGGGCCCCGCGCGCTCCAGGATCGTCGCCGTATCGCCTGCAGGCTGTGCGGCCACAGCGATGAGGCCCGGCGGCGTCTCGACGTCCGAGAGGCGCGCCAGCGTGCGTTCTGCGACCGCGAAGACGGGCGTGCCGGCAGCCTCGAGCCCCGCGACGAGCTCGGCGTGGGCGGCCAGGGCCACCTCCGTGCCGTAGAGCTCCTCGATCCGGAGGCCGCTGCCGGTGGCTTCGGCCAGCAGTGTCGGCCCTTCGAAGACGAACCGGCCGCGTTCGCGTCGCACTTTCGGCGTCCGGAGGTCGCGGACGAGCTCGATGCGGGGGTTGTGCGGGCTCAGGGGAGTGGGCACCGCGCGACCTTCACGGCGGACTCCCCACCGCCTTGCCGAAGCCGTGGGGCCGGATGAAACGGGCACGAATCGTGGAGATGGGGGCACTGGCGGTCATTGCCGTTTTCGTTGCTTTCGGCGGCCACAACTTGCTCGTGATGCTCAACGGGCATAAACCGTGGGGCTGGCTGATTGCGGCCGGCCTAGTCTACCTCGCCGTGAACGGCGTGCGGGCGTCGTACGACCCCACGCGCCCGGAGGCGCGGGTCAACGTGACCAAGTCCGGCGCCTATCTGTGCGCCGCGATCCTGGCGCTGTGGGCCGTGCTGGTCCCGGCGCGCTGGGTGTTCGGCTCGTGTATCGTGGCGGCCGAAATTGCGCTCGTCTTCGACCTTATTACGCTCGCGGCGCCACAGCGCGCCGCCGGAGGAAATTGATGCGGATCTTCGTTACCGGCGGCAGCGGGTACATCGGCCGGTCGGTGGTGCTCGAACTGCGCCGGCGCGGCCATCACGTGGCGGCCCTCGCACGCACGAGCGCCGCCGCCGCTATGGTGCGCGAACTCGGTGCGGAACCGGTTCACGGTTCGCTCGACTCGCTCGACGTGATCGAACTTGCAACGCGCGAACACGACGTGACCGTGCACATGGCCGGGATGTCGTCGCCCGAAAACGTTGCTGCGGAATCGCGCATGATCGACACGCTCGCGAGCGTTGCGCCGAACGATCACGCGATCGTGTATACGAGCGGCGCGTGGGTGTACGGCGACCGCGGCGATGCGGTGGTCGATGAAGAGGCGCCGCTGAAGCCGATCGCGATCGTGGCTTGGCGGCCCGCGCATGAAGAGCGCGTGCTGGCGCTGGCCAAACGCGGCATTCGCGTCGTCGTGATTCGCCCCACGGTCGTGTACGGCGATGGCGGCGGTCTCATCGGCATGATCGTTGCGAGCGCGAATCCGGGACCCGTGCGCGTCGTCGGCGACGGCACCAACCGCTGGTCGACCGTGCGCGTCGATGCGCTGGCCGAACTCTATGCTGCGGCGTGCGAGCAGTCCGCGGCGAGCGGCATCTACAACGCCATCAACGGCGCGCCCGTGCCGTACGTGGAAATCGCGCGCGCGGCTTCGCGCGCCGGCGGCGGTGACGGCTCGATCGAACACTTGACGTATGAGAACGCGCGGACCGCGATGGGTGTGCGCGCCGAAGCGTTCGCGATGGATCTGCAAGTGAGCAGCGAGAAAGCGCGCCGCGAACTTGGGTGGAATCCGCATCGGCCGACGGTGCTCGAAGAACTCGCCAACACGGTCGTTCCATAAGCGATGAAGGTCGTTTCCTCCACGCGCATCTACGAGGGCCGCGTGATCAACCTGCGCGTCGACACGGTCGAAGCGCACGGCGGCACGCACAAACTCGAGATCGTCGAGCATAGCGGAGCGGTCGTGGTCATCGCGCAGCCCGCACCCGACGAGATCGTCCTCGTGCGTCAGCACCGGCACGCGATCGGCGAGGATACGTGGGAAGTGTGCGCGGGCGGCATCGATGCCGGCGAAACGCCGGAAGCGGCCGCGATTCGCGAACTGCGCGAGGAAACCGGCTACCGCGCGCGCACGATTCGGCGCCTCTGGTCGGCCTACTCGGCGCCCGGATTTTGCAATGAATTACTGCATTTTTACCACACCGACGCCTACGACGTCGGCGAGCCCGAACCGGATGCGGAAGAAGAGATCGAAGTCGCGACCTTTCCGCTCTCGCGCGTCCGCGAGATGATCGAGCGCGACGAACTGCGCGACGCAAAAACGCAAGTCGCCGTACTGTGGGCGCTTCGGCAATAGGTGACGACATCGGGGCTGGCGGCGTTTCTTGAAGCGCGCGACGCCGCCGAACCCGAGGTTGCGGTTGCGATGCGCTCGCAACTCTATCCCGGCACGGCGGGCGGGGGCGCCGTCATCTTGCTGCACGGACTCACGGCGAGTCCGCCGGCGTGGCGCGCGGTTGCCGAGGCGCTGGCGGCCCGCGGGCGCACCGTGGTCGTGCCGCGATTGCTGTTGCACGGCTACGCCGATCGCATGACCGGTGCGCTGCGCGGCCTCCGCGCGCAAGCGCTGATCGACGACGTTGCCGCGATCGTGCGCGCCGTCGGGGAACTCGGCGAAGACGTGACGATCGTCGGACACTCGCTCGGCGCAACGCTGGCGCTCGATGCGGCGTCGCGCGGACCGGCGACCGCGCGCGTCGTCGCGGTCGCGCCGTTCTTGGGCATCGCCGGGCTGCCGCACGAACTGCATCCCGCGCTGCTCGGCGCGCTGGCGCTCGTGCCCGACGTGTTCTTGTGGTGGGATCCCGTGTTGCGCGACCGGCTCGAACCGCTGCACGGCTATCCGCGCTATCCGCTAGCCGCATTGCAAGCTGGATTGACGATTGCCGACCGCGCACGCGACGACGCGCACCGCGCGCCGCACGTCCGCGCGATCGACATCGTGATCAACGACGCCGAGACGTCGGTGAACAACCGCACGGCGCAGCGCTTGGCCGATGACTGGCGCAAAGCCGGCGCATCGATCGCCGTGCATCGCCTCAGCGGCCTCGGCTGGTCCCACGATATCATCGAACCGGCGCGGGCGCCCGCGCAGCGTGCGCTCGCGACGCTGCTGGAGATCATCGATAGCGACCACACGCCGGCCGACCGCGAGCACCGCATCGGCGGCGACTGACGCGCCAGGGCCGTCCGGTTGCCGCGTCGCAGCAGCCCAGATGGAGCAGATTCCCTTCGTCCGGAATGCCTGGTATGCGGCCGCGTGGAGCGAGGAGATCGGCCGCGAGCTCGTCGAGCGCTGGATTTGCGGCATTCCGATCGTGTTCTTCCGCCGTGAAGACGGCACGGCGGCGGCCCTCGAAGGCACGTGCCCGCACCGCCAATATCCGCTCGCGCTCGGGCGCCTCAAAGGCGATCAGATCGAGTGCGGATACCACGGGATCACGTTCGGCTGCGACGGCGCGTGCGCGCGCGTTCCGGGCGAGCAGCGCGCCCCGGCGGCGATGCGCGTGCGGTCGTTCCCGCTGCACGAGCGCGGCGGGTTGATCTGGCTCTACGCCGGCGACCCGGGCGGCGCCGATCCGGCGAAGATCACGGAGCAATGGCTCGGCAAACCGGCGTGGACCGCGGTGCACGGCACGAAAATTCTCGAAGGCCGCGCGCAGTTGCTGATCGAGAACCTGATGGACCTCTCGCACGAAGCGTTCTTGCACCCGGAAACGATCGGCAACAGCTCGGTCGCCGAAACGCCGATCCTGACGGAAGTGCTGCCCGATTGCGTGCGCGCGACGCGGCTGATGAAGAACATCGCGCCGCCGGCGCTGTTCGCCAAGTTTGGCGTGAGCGCGCGCATCGACCGCACGCAGATCGCGGAATTTCATCCGCCATACATGGTGCTCACGCGGGCGACGGCAGCTTCAACCGAACCGGGTTTCCCGACGCTGAACTTCGTCGTGATCCACTGCGTCACACCCGAGACCGCAACGCGCACGCGGTACAACTGGGCCGTCGCGCGCGACTACGCGCTCGACGATCCGGCGGTGAGCGAAGCGTGGCAAACGGGTTCGAGCTGGATCTTCGATCAAGACGTGGCGGCGCTCAACGCGCAAGAAGCGCGCCTGCAGCGCTTACCCGCCGACCACATCGAATTGAGCATTCCGGGTGACGCGGCTGCGCTCGCCGCGCGGAAAGTCGTCAAGCAACTTGCAGCGCTCGAGCGGCGTGAGGCCGTGATCGCTTGATCGCACGCCGCACCGCGCTCTCACTCCTCGGCGCATCGGTACTCGCTCCGCGCATCGCAACGGCGCAAACCGCCAAGATTCGCATCGGCGCGCCGGCGTCCGACACGTTTGCGATCGCGTTCTTTGCCGCCGACGGAGGGTTCTACCAACGTGCGGGCCTCGACGTTAGCGTCGCGGTGTTTCCGGGCAGTGGGCCCGTGACGACGGCCGTCGCCGGCGGCGCGCTGGATGTCGGCTTGACCGATCTCGTGCAGCTCGCGAACGCGTATAACCGCGGCGTTCCGCTCGCCGCGATCTGCGGCGGCGGTCTCTATACGCCCCAAGACAGCACGACCGAACTCTGCGTCGGGAAAAACTCCACGATTCGCACCGCGAAAGACTTCGAAGGTCAAACGATCGGCGTGATTACGCTGGCGTCGATCAGCGCGGTGGCGGTGCGCGCGTGGCTGACGCAGCACGGGGCGGATGCACAAAAGGTCAAGCTCGTCGAGATGCCGTTTGCCGAAATGGCGCCGGCCATCGCGCGCGGCACGGTTGCGGGCGCGTACCTGGCCGAGCCGGTGATGTCGCAGGTGCTCCCGGAGTTGCGCATCGTTGCGAGCCCCTACGATGCGATCGCGGGTCACTTCTTGATCAGCTTGTGGTTCAGCAGCAACGATTGGATCGCGAACAATCGCGACACGGCGCACAAACTCGTTCGCGCGATCGGCGAGGCGGCGAAATGGGCCAACGCGCACCGCGATCTCACCCTGCCGATGCTGGTGAAGTACGCCAAGCTCGATCCCGACAAGACGGCCGGGATGCGCCGCGCGCGATACGAGACGAGTCTCGATCCGCGCTTGCTTCAACCGGTACTCGACATCGCCGCGAGTTATCACGCCATCGAAAAGCCGGTTGCGGCGCCCGCGGTGATCGCAAAGTTCTAAGGCGCCGACACTTCTCTTTGCGCGCGGCGCGCGAAACGGGTATGACTGAGCTCTGATGTCGAGCAATCGAATCGTTGCGCTTGCGGTTACGTTGCTGGTGCTGGCATGCGCGGCCGCCGTGCTGCTGCGCGTGCTGCTGCCGAGCGGGCCGCTCGCGCCGGATTTTACGCTGACCGATCAAGACGGACACCCCTACACGCTCTCGGCGCATCGCGGACATCCGATCGCGCTGTTTTTCGGCTACGCACATTGCCCGGACGTGTGTCCGACCACGCTCTCGGCGCTCGCCCGGGCAAAACGTAAGCTCGCCCCGGGAAGCGAGCCGTTCGACGTCGTGCTCGTCACGGTCGATCCGGCGCGCGACGATCCGGCCACGCTCAAACGCTACGTGCATCTGTTCGATCCGGCCTTTGCCGGTCTCACCGGAACCGAGGCGCAACTCGATCCGGTCTATGCGGCGTACCACGTCTATCATGAGATCGGTTCGGGCAAGGGCAGCGCGAACGGCTACATCGTCGCGCACAGTTCGGCCGTGCAGTTCATTTCGCCCGGCGGACGGCTGCGGGGGACGGGCGACTGGAGCGACTCGCCCGACGAACTCGCGGTTTTGATGAAGCAGGCGCAGTCGTGAACGCGCTCGCGCTCGCGGCGATCGTGATTTCGAATGCATGGTCGCGGCCGGCGATCGGCACCGGCGTTGTCTATCTGCGCATCGCGAATCGCGGCGCGGTCTCCGACCGGCTCGATGCGGCGCGGACGCCGGTCGCACGCACGGTCGAAGTGCATCGCTCGATCGACGGCCACGCTTCGATGGATGGGATGCGCATGAGCGGCGTGATGTCGATGGAACGCGTGCCGGCGGTGACGATCCCCGCGCACGGCAGCGTGACGTTCGCGCCCGGCGGATATCATCTGATGGCGATCGGCTTACGTCACGATCTGCATCCAAACGAACGCTTCACCTTGCAGCTGCACTTTGCCGCGGCCGGCTGGAAGACGGTTCCGGTCGAGGTGCGGCCGATATGATGCACGTGCTGGTTGCACTCGCCGATGCCGCACCGAAGCTGACCGCGCCCGAAGTCCCGGTCGGCGGCGGCATCTCACCGCAAGGCATCATCCTCGACGCCGTCGTCTTCATTCTCGGCGTACTGATCCTCGGCGGTTTGCTGGTGTATATCGGCAAGCGGATTTTCGCGGCCGAAAAAGATTAGGCGCGCCTCGGCATAGCGTAGGTGACGCGGTGAACGGCCACGAGCATGCCGTCATCCGTTCGCGTGTCGACCGATCCCACGACCAAACGGCGCCCAACCTTCAACAGCGTGGCCGCGGCAATGATGTCTCCGCGTGCAGGCGCAAGAAAGTCAGTTGCGAGGTTCACGGTAACGGCACGTTCGCCGCCCTCGACTGCGGCGATGATCGCCACCCACATCGCGACATCGGCGGTCACCATCGCGCAACCGCCGTGCAGCACGCCGCCCAGCCGCTGCAATTCGGGCCGGTAGGGGAGGCGAACCCGAGGACCCGTTTGCGCGCTCGATTCGACCCGTAATCCCCACCAAGGGCCGAACGGGGATTCATCGACCCAGCGCTGCATTGTTTCGGCTATGTTCATGCTCGCCAGCATACGAGTTCAAGCCGCCTTTAACGCAAGGAGCAGCGATGCGAATCGGTGATCTTGCCGCCGCCGCCGGCGTCGCCCCGTCACTCGTGCGTTACTATGAAGCGCGCGGCGTCATCCCGCCGCCGGCGCGCATCAGCGGCGCGCGGGTCTACGAACCGGGCGCCGTCGACCGGTTGCGCCGCGCGCTCGTCGCGCGTGGGCTCGGTCTATCGCTCGCGGACGTCAAGGCGGCGCTGACCGGCGAGGGTTCGTGGAGCGGTGTCGCGGCGGAGCGCATTGCCGCGGTCGACGCGGAGATCCGTGAACTGCGCATCAAGCGCGCGTTACTGCGGTGTTTAGCCGGCGCCGAACTCCGCGAGCGTGCGCTGCAGGAAGGCCT
>Ga0182016_10000284_pt1 | contig 63808 bp, 52 predicted proteins | sample 712S2MmetaG_FD_120491 | JGI IMG/M metagenome (GOLD analysis project Ga0182016, IMG submission 120491) | Permafrost microbial communities from Stordalen Mire, Sweden - 712S2M metaG | ecosystem: Environmental > Terrestrial > Soil > Wetlands > Permafrost | place: Sweden: Stordalen | collected...
ACCGCCGCGGCTACGGCGGCGGCTGGAGATGCATCATGACCAGCCCCAACCAACCTCAAACCCGGCGAAAAAGTGTTACCCATCTGCCCGGTCTAAACTGTTACCCATCTCCCGGTTCGCACACATCGCGAAATCATGAGGGGCTTCAGCCCCTGCGTCTTGTTTTGAAGGAGCACGGCTTCACCGCCTGCGAAAAGACTCGCCTCCGGCATCGAAAAGTGAAGGGGCATGACTTGCAGCCCGCGGAAAAATGCCTGCTTTTGTATCAGGGCACGACCTTGGTCGTGCCGCCTGCATCGCAAAATCATGAGGGCTTCAGCCCCTGCGTCTGTTTTGAAGGGGCACGGCTTCACCGCCCGAGGAAAAACTCGATCCGCATCAAGGTGCTGCGCAGGCAGCACGACGGTAGAAGCACCGGCCTTTAGGCCGGTGAAAAGGGACGCCCTGCCACGGGCCTTTAGGCCCGGCAAAGTTTTGAAGGAGCACGGCTTCACCGTCTGCGAAAAAGTTCGCCTCCGGCATCGAACAGTGATGGGGCATGGCTTTTAGTCATGCCGTTCAGGCCGCAAAATGAAGCACGGCTTTAGACGCCGAGGGATGCTCTCTCCAGGTTCTGACCCCAGCCACGGGCTGTTAAGAGGACCACCCCGAAACCTCCGGACAAGAAGATACCCGGGCGATGATGCGCTCATCGAAACCTATTGCTGGAGCGAAGCACTAATCTGCAGTGAAGCCGACTTCATAGTCAATGAGTGCATTGGCCTGATATCAACAGCTCAGATCGTGGGATCAGAATGACTTTCTCGTTCCCCGTCACTCACGTCCGCACAAATTCCACTAGCGAGGCTGTCATCACTGATTGCGAAGGGCAATCAATGGATTGATACGGGAAGCTCTTCGCGCGGGAAGATAGCTGGAGGCTAGGGCGACGGCGACAAGTGTTAATATCATGTCGCCATATGACGTTGGGTCCCATGGAGAAGTAGCGAAGAGAATCGATGCGATAAGACGGGCTGACGCGAGCGATACGATTGCTCCTAGTGCGATCCCGCCAACCGCAAGGCGCAATGTGTTCAGAACGATTTCTCGCTGGACGAGACCGGCGGTTGCTCCGAGTGCCATGCGGATGCCTATTTCCTGAGTCCTTCGGGTGATCGAGTACGAGATGACGCCGTAAATTCCGAGCGCGGCAAGGAGGAGACCGAGGATGGCGAAAACGGCAACCAGCATGACGAAGAATCTGCGCGGCGAACTGGCGTGGTCAACCAGCATCTGGATGGGCTTGAACTCGCTGGCAGGCTGGGCGGGGTTGATCTGGCGCAGAACCGCCATCACTGCTGAAGCAAGCGATGCTGGCGGCAGTTTGGTGCGGATGACAAGATTCGCGCCGGCAGGGCCGTATTGCGGAGCAGTCTCGGAGACATACATCTGCCAGCCGGCCTTTGTTTCGGCGTTGGTTTCATGGACGTCCGCGACGACGCCGATCACCTGGGCCTCGGCACCGCCTGCATCGGCGATCTTTCCGATGGGATTCTGGCCGGGCCAAAGGTAATTGGCGATAGTTTGGTTGATAATGACGACCGCCTGACTCTTCTGGTTGTCGTCCCAACGGATATCTCGGCCCTCAACGATGCGCATGCCGATCGAGTGCAGGTAGCCGGGTGTGACGACATACACGAACGTATCCTGGGTTGCATCCTGCTTCCTCCAGTCCCATCCCTTGGGTACGAAGTCCCAGCTACGGTTGGTGCTCATGGGCAGATTGTCGGTGATGCCGGCAGATTCGACGCCGGGAATCTGTTCGACGCGCTGAATGATCTGCTGCAGAATTGGGCCGCGCTTCGCAGCATAGCCGCCGTCGTCGTAGGAGACGCTGATGGCGGCGGCGTGGCTAGGCTCGAAGCCCAGATTGACATCGAGGACGTGGAGAAAGCTGCGCAGCAAAAGCCCCGCGCCGACCAGCAGGACGCAGGCCAGTGCGATTTCAGAGACAACAAGGACGGAGCGCAGGCGCTGGTGGCTTCTGCCGTCGCTGGCGCCGTGTCCGCCGTCTTTCATGACGGTTTGCAGATTGGCAGAGGCCAGCCGAATGCCGGGTGCGAGGCCAAAGAGAATCGAGGCGGCAATGGCGATGAACAGAGTCCAGCCGAGAGCGGCGCCGTCGATCTGCAGGCTGCTGAGCAGCGGCAGGGCGATAGAGCCCTGATGCGCGAGCCAGGCAACAAGGGCCCAGGCCAAGCCGAGTCCCAGCAAAGCGCCGGAGAGTGAGAGCACCAGGCACTCGGTGAGCAACTGACGGACGATTCTCGCGCGGCCTGAGCCGAGTGCCGCGCGCATGGCGAACTCCTTGGCGCGGACAGCGGCGCGGGCGAGCAGCAGGTTGGAGAGATTGACGCAGGCGATCAGCATGATCATGCCTACAGCGCACCAGAGAACAATAAGCGACTGGCGCAGCTTGCCGCTGACGGACTCCTTGAGGCCGAAAAGCCCGGCGTCGTACTCGCCACCTCGATCGGGGTGCTTGTTGTTGTTGAAGAGTGTGGGGAAGATGGTGTCGGCCTCCGCCTGGGCCTGCCCTAAAGTGACGCCGGGCTTGAGACGGCCATACAGGTCCATCGTGTTGCCCCAATCTTCCATGTCTGAGAGGATTGCCGGACTGAAAACGTCGACTCTGGCTCCGGGTGAGAAGATTGCTCCGAAGTCGAAAGAATCAGGAAGAACGCCGACAACAGTGGTCTGCGTGCCGTCAAGGTCGATCGTTCGGCCCACAATGTCTGGATTTGCTCCGAATTGGCGCTTCCAGAACGGATAACTCAGCAACACCACTGGACGACCATTCTTGACCGTCTCTTCGGGGCTGAAATTGCGCCCGAGGACCGGGGTAACGCCGAGGGTGGAAAAGAAGTTGCCGGCGACCGTTCGGCCGGTAATGGGCTGCGGCTGCCCATTGCCGATGAGCCTCACGTTGTCAGGACCCGAGAAAGCGAAGTAGCCAGTGACTTGAGCGAAGAAGCGCGTCTTCTCTTGAAATCCCTCCATGGCGTCGGTGGAGTAGGTCATGGTGGATTCGCCTGCCGTAGGGTTCCATTGGTGGATGCGGACAAGCTCTTCCGGGTGAGGGAAAGGCAGTGGGCGCAGCAGGAGCGTGTTGACCACGCTGAAGACGGCGATGTTTGCTCCGATGGCAAGCGTTAGGATGAGGACAGAGACGACGGTGAATCCGGGATCGCGACCGAGGGTGCGAAACGTGTAGCGCAGGTCTTGGAGTAAGTCGCTCCAATATTCTTTGAGGCGTTTCCGGCGTTCCATTTTCCCTCCTATGTGTTCGCCAATTTGCTGTACATTGCGAAAATTGCCGAACCGGCGCTCGGCTTCCTGGCGGGCAGTCTCAGGTTCCCAACCCTGAGTCACGAGGTCGTCAATCTTTGCTTCAAGGTGAAAACGCAACTCATCCTTCACGTCGGAAGCGGAGTCGGGGCCAAGCAGGCGGTCGTAGCGCCTCCAAAGGCGGTACGGAGTCATCAACCCTCCTCTGGAAGCGGAGGCTGCGTTGCGCCGAGTACCTTCGCCACAGCCATTGCGTACGCGTCCCAAGTCTTAACTTCGCGAAGCAGTTGGCTTCGCCCCCCGGCGGTCAGTCGATAGAACTTGGCCTTGCGATTGTTCTCGGAAAGTCCCCACTCGCCCTTGAGCAGCCCCTTGTTTTCCAGCCGCCAGAGGGCGGGATAGAGCGTGCCCTCTTCGACCAACAGGGCGTCGTCGCTTTGACGGCGGATGAGGCTGGTGATGCCATAGCCGTGGAGCGGTCCCCAGACCAGTGCCTTGAGGATAAGCACATCCAGCGTGCCGCGAAAGAGCTCGAGTTTCGCGCTATCCATTCTCTCCCCTGATGTTTCAATGGGAAGTCTCTCACATCTCCCCTTTGAATGCAAGGGATGAGGTTTCGAAGATCAATTCGCGCATAATCGCCGAGCCACTCGTTGACTCGGAGGCGTAACGAAAGGTCGCGTCCTATTTACCAGACTGGACGCCGATCCAAATCCTCGAATAAGACAACAGCCCAAAACTCCCACGCCCGCGTTTGAAGAGATTCCCAGCCCCAAACCCCCAATGCGGAGCAGCCCAGGTTCACCCCACAACCTTCGGGTCCACCTGGAATGATCGGGGCTCTTTCCGGCACGCCTGTCCACCGCCAAACTTCCGTAATGTGCAGCGTACGCATTGTTCTGGACTTGCTCCCTCCCCAAAGCTAACCTGATAGATAGTTAGGCGAGCCCTGTTCATTCCCCGTGTCTATCCCCGGGATGAGCGGGGCTTTTGCTTTCATGGGAGTCAAAACAACAATGTACGGCAAGTCTCAATCCTCCGAAAAACCCGCTTCCGGCGCTCTCCGGAGCCATGCGAAGGGGTTATCGAGCTCGATAACACCCAGAAGCTTCCTGATTTCAATTACATGATGAAAGTGGGGAGGGGAGGGGGTGGGATCCTTAGAAAGCTGGCGAGTCTTTTCCGCGACCTGTTCCAGCCGAAACGCAAACCTGATCGGAGCTACCGGTCGGTCCAAATTAGAATGGGGGTTGAGTTCCACGAAACCCATGCCGGTCGAAACCGCCAACCTCGAACTACTCGAAAAAGGCTGGGCCGCTCTTCCGCCCGAGTACCGCATTCCCGACCAGCCCCCCACCCTCGAAGAAGCGCGGGCCTGGTGCCGCCGCCTCGCGGAAACCCATTATGAAAATTTCCACGTCGCTTCCTGGTTCCTGCCCCAGCGCCTTCGGCCCCACTTCCACGCCATCTACGCTTACTGCCGCGTGTCGGATGATCTGGGGGATGAAGTCGGCGACCCCCAGGCCTCCCTCGCCCTCCTCGATCTCTGGGGCGCCGAACTCGACGCCTGCTACCACGGCGAAGTCCGCCATCCCGTCTTCGTGGCTCTCGCCGAAACCATTCGCGCCTGCGACATCCCCAAAGAGCCTTTCGCCGATCTTCTCGTCGCCTTCCGTCAGGACCAAACCCTCACCCGGTTCGCCACAATGGACGACGTCCTCGGGTATTGCCGTTACTCCGCCAACCCCGTAGGCCGCATCGTTCTCTATGCCTGCGGTTATCGCGACGACGAACGCTTCGCCCTGTCCGACCAAACCTGCTCCGCCCTGCAACTCGCCAATTTCTGGCAGGATGTCAACATCGACTACACCAAGAACCGCATTTACATTCCGCGCGAAGATATGGACCGCTTTGGCGTCGACGAAGCCGACATCGCTGCCCATAGCTTCACCCCCGGCTTCCGCGAATTGATGCGCTCTGAAGTCGACTTCACCGCGGCTCTCTTCCGCGCCGGTCTTCCCCTTATCCGCATGGTCGATCGCGAACTCGCCCTCGACCTCGACCTCTTCTCCCGCGGCGGCCTCGAAATCCTCCGCGCCATCGAGCGGCAGAATTACGATGTCCTCCGCGCCCGGCCAGCCATCTCCAGAATCCGCAAAGCGGCGCTCCTCCTCCGCGCCCTTGCCAGCAAGTGGAGCGCCCCTTGACCTCTGCAGCCACTCCCGGCGGCTTGCGCCTCGCCGATCTCAGGCTCGCCGCCGCCTATGAGGAATGCACCGCCATCGCCCGCGATCGGGCGAGGAACTTCTACTATGCCTTTCTAGCCCTCCCCAAACCAAAACGGGACGGTATCTGCGCCGTCTACGCCTTCATGCGTCACGCCGACGACATCTCGGACGACGAGTCCCGCTGCCGCGCCGAACGCCGCACCGGCCTCGCCTCCTGGCTCGATTCCTGGCACAGCGCCGCCTCTGGAGGATTTACCGAAGACCCCGTCTTCATCGCCCTCGCCGACACCCGTCTCCGCTTCAACATCCCCATGGAGCTCCTCGACCAACTCGTCCAGGGCACCGCGATGGACCTCGATTCGGACCTCGAGAATCCCACCGCCGGAGAAGACGCTTCAGGCGGCTACGACACCTACGCTACTTTTGAAGAACTTCGCCAGTATTGCTACTACGTAGCCTCCGTTGTCGGTCTCGTCTGCATCCGCATCTTCGGATATGCCGATCCCCGCGCCGAACAACTGGCCGAGGATACCGGCGTCGCTTTCCAGCTCACCAACATCCTTCGCGACGTTCGCGAAGACGCCGAGCGCGGCCGCATCTATGTCCCCCTTGAAGACCTCGACCGCCACGGCGTCTCCATAGAAGAACTAGCCAGCCTTCACGATGGCGAGCTCATGAACCGCCACCAGCGCGAGCTCCTCGAAAGTCTCGCGAAACTTGCCGAGGACTGTTACCAATCCGGTTATCGGCTCCTGCCCCTCATCGACCCCGACGCCCGTCCCGCTCTCTGGGTTCTCATTGCTATCTACCACGATCTCCTTCGCCGCATCGAGCGCCGTAACTACGACGTCTTCTCCTCGCGTGTGACTGTCCCCAGCCTCACCCGCCTCGCCATCCTCCTCCGCGGCCTCGCCAAGATCCTCGCGAACCGGCTCTTCGCTAACCGCCCCTCCGGCCCGGCAAATCTCCATGCCTGACCCGCAATCCTCCAAAACCATCACCGTGGTCGGCGGAGGACTCGCCGGAATTGCCGCCGCCTGCGCCCTCTCCGACGCTGGCTATCGCGTTCATCTTCTCGAACGCCGCCCGTACCTCGGCGGCCGTGCCTCCTCCTATGCGCACCCTGGCGCCGGCGAGGTCATCGACAACTGTCAGCACGTTCTCATCGGCCGCTGCACCTCCCTCATCGATCTCTACCGCCGCCTCGGCGTCCTCGACTCCATCCGCTGGTATGACAAGTTCACCTTCCTGACCCCCGGCGACCCCACGCCAGTTGATCGGCGCGTCCGTCCGTCCGGCAGCGAGGCCAGCGTCATCGAGGCTGGCCCGCTCCCCGCTCCGTTTCACTCGACGCTTTCATTTCTCCGCGCCCCTGCATTTTCTTTCCTCGACAAGCTCTCCATCGCCCGCGGTCTCGCCACATTCATTCCCGGGCTTCCCCCGGACACCGCCGAGAACTTTGCCCACTGGCTGCGCCGGCATAAACAGACTGCCAATTCAATAGCCCGCTTCTGGAAACCGGTCCTCGTCTCCGCCCTCAACGAAGACCTCGAACGCATCTCTGTTCACTACGCCGCCAAGGTCTTCCGCGAATCCTTCCTGCTCTCCCCCCAATCCGGGCGCATGGGCATCCCCTCCATCCCCCTCAGCGAGCTCTACGGCGCCGCCATCGGCTACCTCCGCGAACGCGGCGGCCAGGTCTCCCTCCGCAGCAGCGTCGAATCGATCACCCCCTCCGTCACCGGTTGGCTCACCACCGTCTCCGGCAACAACGAGTTCCGCGCCATCCCCTCCGATGCCGTAATCCTCGCTCTTTCTTTCGAGGCCACAGCCGCTCTGCTCCCCACCTTGCCCCAAAACCCCGCTTCCCAGGAGCTGGCCACCCATCTTGGGAAGTTCGAGCACTCCCCCATCACCGGCATCCATCTCTGGTTCGACCGTGAAGTCACGGATCTCGACCACGCGGTCCTCCTCGACACCACCATTCAGTGGATGTTCAACAAGTCCCGCCTCCAACCCGCCCACCGCGGCGCCCCCGGAGCCTCTTCCGCCAGCTATCTCGAACTCGTGGTCAGCGCCTCGCGCTCTCTTGTGCCCATGTCCCGCCAGCAAATCGTCGACCTCGCCCTTAGCGAGCTGTCCCGGTTTTTCCCCGCCGTCGCCTCCTCGCAACTCCTCAAAGCCGCGGTCGTGAAAGAGGTCCGCGCCACGTATTCCATCCGCCCCCACCTCGACCAATTCCGCCCCTCTCCCCTAAGCCCATGGCCCGCAATCTTCCTCGCCGGCGACTGGACCGCCACCGGCTGGCCCGCCACTATGGAAGGCGCTGTCCGGAGTGGTTACCTCGGCGCAGAGGCCCTTTGCCGGTCTTTGGGCGATACCCGAACTTTCCAGGTCCCCGATCTCCCCCCGGCCGGGTTGATGCGTCTATTCCCTAAACCGCAGTAAAATAAGGTCCTATCCACTGATAAAGCGGCACCCGAAGATTTCGTCCCCGGATTTCCACTTCGTCCCACACCCAAACCGGGAAATTACTGTACAAAAGGTTGTCTGTGTCTGTAGTTATGTCCTAATGGGTGATTAACAGTGCCGTTAAATTTTGCCATCATGGCTGTCACTTCTCCCCGAATGCAGGAAACCCGGAACCCGCCTCAAGGTGTCGAATTGTATGGGGAGACAGAAAGCGAAGCATCCATAAAAATATGCACGAACTATTGGCCCACATTGCGGAACTGAGTAGTTACCTGCCGGCTATTCTCATCACCATCGGCGTGGCCGCCCTGGTCAGCTGCGCCGTCGGCTGCAGCTCATCACCCTGCGAAGAACAAGACGACTTGTTCCACCGCGAAGTCTACTGAGAATCTGTTGAGTCGCGGGCGAACGGACGATCCCGATAACTGGCTTTTGTCTTAAGGCTTTTACGCAATTTAGCGTAACGCTTTCATGCGTAATACACGCAAGCCGTACCCTGCGTCCCGACTTCTACCCCAGCGCCGCCGCAATTTCCTGCCCGTTTGGCGATCCCAGCCCCGTGCAGGCATCCCATCCCGGTCCCGCCGAAAACGACCCGTTGTTCCCTTCCGTGATGTCGCGAAAATCCGCTGCATCCTCATACAACGAAGCATTCACGAACCCGACCGGCGCCCCCTTCATCTGGTTGATCAGCGCGATCAGCGCAGCCCATAGCGGAGCCGCCGCGCTTGTTCCGCCCACGACCTCCTGCTGCCCATCCACGAGGATGTTGTACCCGCTTTCGGGCGATGCATCGCTTGCCACGTCCGGCACGCCCCGCCCACTGCCCGAAATGCCCGCGCTCGACTGCCACGAGGGCAGTGGAAACAGCGCGCTGAAGCCTCCACCGGTCGCACCGCCGCCGCTCGCCTGGTCGTTCCACACAACCTCTTCCTCGATCGTCGTACCCGACCCGATCAGTTCCGTCCCCCCGCACGCCAGCACATGGGGGCTCGACGCCGGAAAATCCACATTGTTGCCGGTCTCGCCGTCCGTCGAGCCGTTATCCCCTGACGCCACCGTGATGGTCACCCCCAGCGCCGCCGCGGACTGGCATGCATCGTCCAGCGCCGTCACCGACGCCTGCGCCCACGTCGACTCGGGGCCTCCCCAACTGATCGACAGCACCGAAGGCTTGTTGGCCGTGTCGTGCACCGCTGTCGTTATCGCGTCGATGAACCCCTGATCTGTGTTGGGGGCAAAATACACCGCAATCCGCGCCCCAGGCGCAATCGCTCCCGCCACCTGAATATCGAGAGCCACTTCCCCATCCGCGCCATTCGGATCCCCCGGCGCGTTCGTTGCCCCGTCGACAGAAACCGCCACCACTGTGGGCGGCGTCAGCCCGAGCCCCGAGAAATAGGTTTGAATATCGCTCGTCTGGTACCCGCCCCCCAGCTCGAGAATCCCAATCGTCTGCCCCGTACCATTCACACTGGCCGGAAAATTGTAGAGCTCCGCCACCTGCGGCGGATTAAAAGGTTCCGGCGTCGCGCTGGCCGGAGCCGGCTTCGGCTTTTTTTTCCTTTTCAGGTCTTTCAGAAATCGAAAATGCGGCTTCGCCACCGGCCGCGCATCGAGGCCCAGCACCGCCTCTACCAGCGGAGCACGCGTCTCCGGCATCGTCACCTGCCCGCTGAACGTGTGATAGAGCTTTTTTGTCGTCGCATCTTCGTAATCGTGCAGCTCCACGCCAAACGCCCGCTCCATTGCCTGCGCGGGCCCGCGCAATACGATTGTGCGCCGGGAAAGACTCGATGCCGACTCGTCCACCGTCAGCCCGTTCTCATGCGCGAACCTCCGCAGAGCATCGAAACTCGCCGGATCGGCGGCAAATTGCGTATCGAAATCCGCGCGGGACACAATCTGGCCGCCCAGAGCGTGCAGGTCCAGAGGGTTCTTCCGTTTCACAATGACCGACACGCTGATGATTTGCTGCGCATTCGTGCGTCCGATGTGGGTGGCATGGGCAGGAACCGCGCGATCGGATCGGGGCAGGACTACACGCTTCTGAGCGGGGGAGCTCATCGAGAAAAACCTCCTGAGGACTCCGCCATCCTACCGCAAAACGAGCGAAGAAGCGGTCAGCGGACAGCGGAAAACCACCCAGCTAAAATGCGGTCAGCTAAAAAGCTGGCAGCTAAAAAAGGCGGGCATTGAGAACCGGTCGACCAAAAACCATCTGACCGACTCTTCGCTGGCCGTTCTTAGCTGGAATATTCCGCTACAGCGGAATATTTCCATGCTTCTTCGGCGGATTCCGATCGCGCTTCCCCTCCAGCATCTCCAGCGCCGCGCACAGCCGCCGCCGCGTCTCATGCGGCAGAATCACCGCATCCACATACCCGCGCTCCGCCGCCACATACGGATTCGCAAACTGCTCCCGAAATTCATGCACCCGCGCGGCCTTCGCTTCGTGCAGAATCGCGGCCCGCCTCTCCTCGCTCAGCTCGCCTTCGTTCTTCTCGGCCAGCCGGACGGCCTCGGCCAGCTCGCGCCCATAAACGATATTCACCGCGCCCTCGGGCCCCATCACCGCAATCTCCGCCGTCGGCCACGCCAGATTCACATCCGTCCGAATATGTTTCGAGCTCATCACGCAGTACGCTCCGCCATACGCCTTTCGCGTAATCACCAGCAGCTTCGGCACCGTGGCCTCCGCAAACGCGAACAGCAGCTTCGCCCCGTGCCGAATAATCCCGCCATACTCCTGCTGCGTCCCCGGCAAAAATCCCGGCACATCCTCGAGCGTAATCAGCGGAATATTGAATGCATCGCAGAACCGCACAAACCGCGCCCCTTTCACGCTCGCATTAATATCCAGCACTCCAGCCAGAAACGCCGGTTGATTGGCCACAATCCCGACCGGCCGCCCGTTCATCCTGGCGAAACCCACCACAATGTTCTTCGCAAAGTGCTCATGGACCTCGAAGAAGTACCCTTCATCGACAATCCGCCCAATCACATCCTTCATGTCGTAAGGCTGGTTCGACTCCGACGGCACGATCTTATCCAATTGAAGGTCCGCCCGATCGACCGGATCCGTGCAGGCCTTCCGCGGCGGATCATCCAGGTTGTTCGAAGGCAGAAAGCTCAGCAGCTCCCGCACCATCGCGAGGCATTCGGCATCGTCGTGCGCCTCAAAATGCGCCACGCCTGAAATCTCGTTGTGCGTCGCCGCCCCGCCCAGCGCCTCTTTCGTGACCTCCTCATGCGTTACCGTTCTGATCACGTCCGGCCCCGTCACAAACATGTACGACGTCTTGTCCACCATCAATATGAAATCCGTAATTGCCGGCGAATACACCGCCCCGCCCGCGCACGGACCCAGGATCGCCGAAATCTGCGGCACCACTCCGCTTGCCATCGTGTTCCGCAGAAAAATATCCGCGTATCCGGCGAGCGATACCACCCCCTCCTGAATCCGCGCCCCACCGGAATCGTTGAGCCCGATAATCGGCGCACCCACTCGCATCGCCGTATCCATCAGCTTCACGATCTTGCCCGCGTTCGCCTCCGAGAGCGATCCGCCAAAGACAGTAAAGTCCTGCGCGAACACAAATACCGTCCGCCCATCAATCCGCCCATAACCCGTCACGATCCCGTCACTAGGAAAGCGTTTCTCCGCCATCCCGAAATCCGTCGCGCGATGCGTAACGAACCGGTCCGTCTCCTCGAATGTTCCGTCGTCGAGCAGGAGCGCGATCCGCTCCCGCGCCCCCAGCTTTCCCTCACGCTTCTGCTTCTGCTGCCGCTCCGCGCCGCCGCCCTCTTCCGCCTGCTTGTTCCGCCGCTCCAGTTCTTCCGACAAATGCTTTTTCATCGAGTCGGATTATAGCGGGCACCCGCGAAACCTTTTTCCAATCTCTTTCCGCAAACTCCCTTCAGGAAGCCAAGGGCTTCCGGCTTGCCTTTGGACCGAACCGGTCTAGCCGCCCAACGCGAGAGCTGCACGCTTCAATGGGCCTTGGTTTGTGATGTACTTATTATCATTTACATAAATATTAGTACTCTCAGCGGCTACAGAAACACGGCCGTGTAACATAAGCATCATCATCTCTATCATCCCGCCCTTGACAAATGCCTCCAGAGGTATGATCCTCACCGTGTTGTGAAAATAGCATACGGGTGGGAGAGGACAGATGACGATCAAGACTGCCATGAAATGGACCTTACCTTTGCTGTTGCTGGCGAGTGTCGAAATACCTGCTCTTGCGAAGACACATAGCGATATGTTCGATGTTTCCTGCAAGGAGCTGTGGCCGGCGGTGAAAGACACGCTGCGAAATTCAGGCAAGTACGGCATCATCGGCATCGACAACACCGAGATGACCGCCTCCTACAATATCGGCGGCGCCCTGGGAGGCAAACGCATCAATTCGCTCGTTCTCAATGAGAAGGGGACTGGCTGCGAATTGCAGGTGCAAACCGCCTACTCCGGGCTCATCCACAACGATGAAGGCGATTTCAGGAAGCGCGTCGAGGACTCCCTGGCCAAATTGAAGGCCGCTAAAACAGCGGCGCCCGCATCAACTGATTCCCAGGCCAAGCCTGATTGATAGGTCCCGGAGGTTGGGTTAGCTGATTATCGCGGGCGCAGGGCGTTCGACGGGTTCTCCCCCACCCCGGCGCCTTCAAGTCTCTTGAAGCCCCAAGGCTTGACAAGCCGTGAACCTGCTTGTACGAATGATCCATTCCGCCGAACCGCGGTTTCGACAAGTCTGCACGTTCACGAGGCTCAGACGTGCGCCGCGTGGCTTCGGCATGGCAGTGCCTGCTGATCTCAACCGTTCTCCCCGTGTGGCGGGTGAACATTCGACCCTCCGGGTCCGTATCACCATCACCCGGCAGGTTCCCCTAAACCTCTGACCCGCATTTCGAGCTTGGCAGTCCATCTGGAGAAAACTGAAATGACCTCCCTTCTCGCAGTGAATGCACGGAAAAGCCGCCCAGCAGTGTTCGCGCTCGCGACGGCCATCGCCATCGCCACAGCAGCATCGGCGCAGACGGCCGACGAGCTGATCGCAAAAAACATCGAGGCGAAAGGCGGGCTCGCGCAGATCAAGGCCATCACCAGCCTTCGCACTACCGGCAAGCTTGAGGTCCAGGGCTTTCAGATCGAAGCCGACTCCGACCAGAAACCTGACTTCCTCGTCCGCCAGGCCGCCACCATTCAGGGCATGACCGAGATTCAGGCCTACGACGGCTCGGTCGGCTGGCAGATCAATCCCTTCCAGGGACGTCGCGACCCGGAGCGTATGGGCGAAGACGATACGCGGGACATGGTCGAGTCGTCCGATTTCTATGGCCCTCTCGTGGATTACAAAGAGAAGGGCTCAAAGGTTGAGTACATCGGACATGACACAGTCGATGGCGACGATGCCCTCCTACTCAAAGTGAACTTAAAAAATGGTGACGTGATCAACTACTACCTCGATCCCGACACTTACATCGAAATTCGCACCGTTCGCCAGATGCTTGTCCGGGGCAGCGTGCGCGAAACCTTTACCAACCTTGGCTCTTACAAAAAGGTAAACGGCGTCTACTTCCCCTTTGCCCTTGAGAGTGGCTCTCCGCGTAACCCCGGCATTACGCAAAAGTACACTATTTCGAAAATCGAAGCTAACGTACCCATCCCCGACTCCGAATTTAAAATGCCTGCCAGTCCCTCGGCCGGAATGGCGCCACCACCGGCGCAGCACTAAGCCAACAGCGTCCAATGACCGGCGCCTGCAACCACCGCCAGCAATCAGGAAATGTAATCGCAGAGGATTTACCACTTATGAGCACGCATACCACGACCACCTTCTGGATCCGATATTGGCTCACTATTCTTGTCGTCGTTCCGTTTGCATCGCCGTCCTACTCGCAAACTGCCTCCGCCCCTGCCATCAAGTTCGATTCCGGAACCATCTCCGGATTGCCGGCCCGCAACATCGGATCGGCTGCCATGAGCGGTCGCATCGCCGCCCTCGCCGGTGTCAGGGAAGAGGGTCGCACCACTTTATATGTCGGCTCTGCCAGCGGCGGTATCTGGAAATCAGTAGATGGCGGCTCTAATTTCCGTCCTATCTTTGACCGTCCAAAGGTCCAGTCCATTGGAGCTCTCGCGATCGACCCCTCTAACTCGAAGATTGTCTGGGCGGGCACGGGTGAATCGTGGGAGCGCAACAGCGCCTCCATGGGCGACGGTGTCTATAAGTCAACCGATGGCGGCGATAACTGGACCAACCTCGGGCTCCCCAACTCCGAGCGTATCGCGAAGATCCTTGTCGACCCGACAGATGGCAACACCGTATACGTTTGCGCCACGGGCCACGCCTACGACGACAGTCCCGATCGCGGAGTTTATAAGACCACCGACGGCGGGCAAAACTGGCGCAAAGTCCTGGCCGGAGCCAATGGCTCTACCGGCTGCGGCATGATGTCGATGAACGCATCCGAGCCGAATGTCATTTACGCTACTATGTGGGATTTCCGCCGTCACGCCTGGACGTTTCGCTCCGGCGGCCCCGGCAGCGGCATCTTCAAATCCACCGATAAAGGCGAGCGCTGGACCGAGATCGACGACTCCGCAGCAACCGGTCTGCCCAAAAAGCCCTGGGGCCGTATTGCCATTACCGTCGCGCCATCTAACCCGAAAGTCGTCTATGCCATGGTCGAGTGCGCGTCGAGCGCTCTCTATCGTTCCAACGATGCTGGCCAGACCTGGACCCGCGAGGATGCCAGCCAGTACATGGTCTGGCGGCCTTTCTATTTCTCCAATATCATCGTCGATCCAAAAAACGAGAACAAAGTCTTCAAAGTTGACCTCGTCCTTCTTCTAAGCACAGACGGCGGCAAAAGCTTTCAAAATACCGCCGGCAGCGCTCATGGCGATCACCACGACGTTTACATTTCCCCCGACAATCCCAACCTCATCTTCACCGGCGACGACGGCGGCCTCTGGCGCAGCCAGGACGGCGGCACGGGCTGGGAACACATGATGAACCTGCCCATTTCGCAGTTCTATCATGTCAGCGTCGACGACGACGACCCCTACCATGTCTATGGCGGACTCCAGGACAACAGCGCATGGGTCGGCGATTCTTCTTATCCGGGCGGAGTCGGCAACCAGCAATGGGAAAACATGCTCGGCGGCGACGGCTTCTGGATGTGGGTCGACCGTACCAACCCCACTTATCTCTATGCCGAGTCGCAGGGGGGGTCTCTAGCCCGTGTGAACCGATATACTCACGAAGCCCGGGGCATTGCTCCCTACGCCCATTATGAAGACAAAAAGCTTCGCTATAACTGGAACACGCCGGTACAGGTAAGTCCCACCGATAAAAGCACTCTTTACATCGGCTGCCAGTATCTGTACCGGACACGCAACCAGGGACAAACCTGGGACCGCATCTCTCCCGACCTGACCACCAATAATCCCGAAAAGCAAAAACAAGAGGAATCCGGCGGCGTCACCATCGATAATTCATCCGCCGAGATGAATAACACTATCTACACCATCAGCGAATCTCCGAAGAACAGCAAAGTGATCTGGGTCGGAACCGACGACGGCAATGTGCAGCTCACTCGCGATGGTGGCGCGCACTGGACCAATCTAACCTCGAAAGTCACCGGCATGAGCGGGGAGCCCATAGTCTCCTGGATCGAAGCCAGCCGTTACTCTGAATCCACTGCCTGGGTCACGTTCGATACTCACATGAATGGCGACCCCACTCCCCATCTTTTCAAGACAACCGACTACGGCCAGACCTGGCGCGAGATCGATACCGCATCGAGCCACGTGCGCGGCTACTCCCACGTTATTAAGGAAGATACCGTCAATCCCGATCTCCTCTTCCTCGGCACCGAGTTCGGACTCTGGGTCTCGATCGATGGGGGGGGCCATTGGGCGCAATACACTGGCAGCGGTTTTCCCAACGTCGCCGTTCGCGACATCGTTATCCACCCCCGCACCTCCGACCTCGTCCTCGCAACTCATGGAAGAGGTATCTGGATCATCGACGATATCTCCCCCTGGCGGTCCCTTACCCCGTCGCTCATGGCCTCCGATGCCACCTTCTTCCCCACGAAGCCGGTAATCCAGTACATTCCCGCTTTCGCGGGCTGGGCAGACGGCGATAACGCCTTCCACGGTCCGGGGCGGCCCGAAGATGCATCCATTACTTATTACCAGCGCACCCGCCATATCTTCGGCGACCTGAAGATTGAGATATTCGACGCTCAGGGTAATTTTGTCGATACTGTAACCAGCAGTAAGCACCGCGGCGTGAACCGCGCCACCTGGTCCATGCGCATGAAGGCCCCCAAGGTACCCCCCGCAGCCAGCGCATTGTTCCAGGCAGCGCAGGGCCCGCGGGTGCTGCCCGGCATTTACACCGTTAAAATGACCAAGGGCGATCAGGTCTACACCACAAAACTCGACCTGGTCCTCGATCCCCGCGCTACTTACACCCTTGCCGACCGTAAGGAGCAGTTAGCTCTGACCCAACAAATCGGCTCCATGCTCAACCACATGAGCTGGGCGGTCGACGCCATCGTCGCCGTTCGCGATACAGCCTTGGCCGACGCCGCTAAAGTCGATCACAAGGACCCCCTGCACACCAAACTAACCGGCCTTGCGCAATCCGCCGATGCCATTCGCACCAAAATCGTCGCCACCAAAGAAGGCGGAGCCATTACCGGCGAGGAGCGTCTCCGCGAGTACATGGGCGACCTCTACGGCGACGTCTCTTCGTACGAAGGGCGTCCTACCGATGAACAAACCGCGCGCGCCGAAGTTATGCATCGCCAGCTCGACGACGTGGTCGAGGAGTTCAACCAGCTCGCCGCAAAGCAACTGCCCGGCATTAACGCTGAGCTCGGCGCCAAAAACCTGAAAACCATCGAGGTCATCAACGAGCAGCAATGGCAGAAAGTGGCGTCAGAGACTTCATCGGCAAACGCTGTCCTGGCCGCTCGAACGCGAGGAGCCGACTTCGAATAATCGTCCGCTGAGGTCACGCTGTGCAAATCCAGCCCTGCGTGGCCTCAGCGGTCACCAGCCCACGTACGGGGCGTGCTGGCCAACCCACGCCGGTGAAAGTTACACTAAATTAGGCGCGCGGGTTTTCGCATGTCCTGACCGCGACCTGAATACCCGCTTTGCTCGGCTTCGTGGAACGCCAGTACAACGGCCCGGCCCCAAAACCTTCCCACTGGCGTTGCTCCGGCACGATGACCGAGGGCTCCCGCATTGACTGTTTCACTTCGCTGTATCTGTCTTGATCTTCGACAAGCGAGGGCCATTGATGTTCGAGATAACTTCCCCACCCCGCCGTCTTGCTATCCCTCTGGGACACAAGCTGATTGCCGCACTTATCGCCATTGCGGTCGCCGTCGGCCTCCACGCGTGGTTTGCCCGCAACGCCGGACCCTCCGCGACTGTGGCAGATCTCTCCTTCGATACCGCTGCGGCACGCCGCATCGATCCGGGCCTCGCGGACGCACCCACCCCAGCCGTGGCCATCGCCCAATCGTTTCTCACCGACCAGGCCGTTGCCGCACTTTCCAAATCCGCGTATTTGTCTACCTCCGCGATGAACGCTCGCGTGGGCGAGTTCCGCGCACGCCTCGAGCTCACCCAGCCTTCGGCGCATTTGCTGCGGGTGCAGTTTCACGATCCTGACCCTGCTAAGTCGGCCGTAACTGCAAACGCCATCGCAAACGCTCTCGCTTTTCCATCTTCGCCGATCTCGTCTTCTATCAGGCCGCCCTCTTCTATCTCCAATCCCGTGCACCCGTCTTCACCAAGCTCCTCCATCGCGACCCCCGCCAGGCAGTCCCTCCCCTCGTCTCAGGACCAGTCCGCTCCTTCACTCTCCGCTTCTCTCGGTGACATACAAGCAAAGCTCGCGGCAACAGATCGCGATATCGAGAGGCTCACCTCCCCTGAAAAGAGACCTCAAGGCTGGCGCCGCTCATGGGCGCATGATCCCCCTTCTTATATGCAGGCCCGGGAGCGCCAGCTACTCAAGGCCGCCGCGACCACGGCTCTGGCGCAACTCGGCAAACTGCGCGCGCAATATTCAAGCGAACGCCGGCTCGCCGAAATTCAGTATGAAATAGCTTCCATCCTGCCTGGCGGTAGCGACTCCAGGCACGGCAGATTCAATGGCGCGGGAATCAACGCAGCGGAATTGCGTCGCGAGCGCGATCAGCTCACTCAGGCCGTGAGCTTCATCGAAAGAGACCGCCAGGCCATCCAGCGCGAAGAAGCCGCTGCGAGCCCATCGCCGAGTTCCGCCCGAGCCGCAAAGGCAGCCGCGCAGCCCTCCGCGCCGTCTCAAAAGCAGCCAGCCCCCGCAGCTCCACAGTCCGCAGCGGCCCCGCCACCGAGTCCCTTCACACTGGCGCAAATGGCCGGTGCCACCGGCGGCCCATCCAGGAAGCCATTCTCCTGGTGGCCAGCATCCTCCTTACCAGCCTCGTGGCAGCCTGCGTACCGGCGCTCCGCGTCCTGGTGGCTTGCCGCGGCAGCTGGACTTCTCTGCGGTTTGCTTTACCTCGCCTTTGCCCGGCGCTATCGTCCCGTCGAATACGAAGAGAGCGAGATAGAACCAGCTACTTACTCCAGCTATAGAATCATTACTTCCGATCCTCCGCCTGTTGCACCAACTACCGCGCCCGGCGATAAACCAACTCCCGCGCTCGGGGACAAACTAACTCCCGCGCTCGACGACACGCCAACTCTCGCGCCCGCCAACAAACCCAGTTACGATTTCGTCGACCCCATGCCCAACAAGCGCGCCTCATTCACCTTCGATCCTCCGAGCCCGCCGCGCAGAACCCCTTTTGACCCCGCGCCTCTCCAACCCAGCCTCCCTGTCGCCGAGCAAGAAGGCCCGGTCGACATCGCGGAGCCCAACATGATCTCCGACAACCGACCTGCCTCACGCGCGGAAAACGTCGTCAGGATAGGCGATACGTGGGCGGACCAAATCGCCAAAACGCTGGCTCAAACTGAGATCGGACGAATGCTCGAAGGGACCGGTGCGGAAGACAAAGCCACGGAAGCCAGCCAGGAGAGCAGCGACAGCCAGAAGCCTTCGCCTCGCCCCAATCGACGCGCGGGATAAATAACTTTGCGCAGCCCCCTTTTCAGGAAGCCGCGCGCGAAACCTCAGAACGTGAGCTTAAGCGCCAGCTGCACAAGGCGAGGATTGTTGACGGTTGAATTGACGGCCCCGAATCCCGGCGCGTTGATGTCGTTGACCGGCATGCCGTACTCGGGATGGTTGAAGAGGTTGAAGAACTCGGCGCGGAAGTTGAGTCCTGCTTCGTGCCACGGCAGAGCGAAATCCTTGATCGCCGAGAAGTCGGAGTTAACAAAATCGGGGCCGCTGACGGGAACCCGCGGCGCATTACCCAGCTCGCCTGCGGGCGCGGCCGGGAAACATGCGGGGTTGATCCACTGATACTTACTGTGATCGGCGGCAGAGACATCGCAACCGGAAACGCGGTCGGGCCGGTTGTAATTGTAGTCGTCGCCGCCGGTATTGAAAGTAGTACCTGACTGGTTGTTGCTGTCGATGAGTGGAACCGGGAATCCGGAAGAAATCCGTTCAATCAGCGTAACCTGCCAGTTGCCGAGAAGCGTATTGGTCGCAGGATTCCAGCTATTCCCAAACTGCTTACCCTTGCCGAAGGGGAGGCTATAGAGGATGCTGCCGGTGAAGCTTTGATTGAGATTGATCTGCGAGAGAGACCAGTCGAGATTTTGCCAGTTAGGCAGCGGGAAGTAGGGGGCGCTTAACTCCGAGCCCAGGCCGTCGGAGAGACCATTGTCGTAGGTGTGGGAGTAAGTGTACGCAAGCAAGGCATAAAGGCCGTTTTTCGGACTCTTGGTCTCGGCCTTGACCTGCAGTGAGTTGTAGTGCGTAGTGCCGACGTCGCCGTAGAGCAGGATGGCGTTGAAGTTCGGAGGATTATAGGGATAGACGTAGGGAGCGCCGCCGGGGAGGCAACCGAGCGTATACCCTGTTATAGTTCCGCAACCCGACGGGCTGCTGGTGTTGAGATCGTTGCCGATGACCAGCAGATGGCCGCCGGTGGAACCAGCGTAGCCAGCCGTGAGCACGATATTGCCGGGCAGTTGGCGCTCGATGTTGGCGTTATATTGGTGAACCCTGCCGGGCTGGAAGTTCCGCGGCTCATAAACGAACGTCCCCGGGTATGTAGGCACAGTTTGCGGGGTAGGAAGAAGCGGAAAGCCCGTGGAGAGGGTAAATCCGTCTAACTCCGGTGTTTGTCCGAGTGTTTGGTGGCAGTAAGAGGTCGAAAAGGCGCAGCCCGTGGAAAACGTAGCGGGTAACTGGTCGGATTCGCCAAGGTCGGGCGGATTTTGCCATAGGCCCTGCGCGCCCTGGTTCCAGGAAGAATCGTGATAGATACCGAAGCCGAGGCGCAGAACGGTCTTATCGCTGCCGAGTACTTTCCAGGTAGCGCCGACGCGGGGCTCGTACGCGCCCCAGTACATATTGATGCCTGCCGAATCGCTCACTCCATTCTGGCCGGCGATAAGAAGCTGTCCGGTTTGGGGGATGTAGTCCGCCATGCGGTTGTGGATTTCTGTAATGGGCGTGGTCATATCCCAGGCCAGGCCGAGGTTCAGGGTCAACGAAGGGGTTGCGCGCCAATCATCCTCGACGAAGGGCCGGATGATCTTCCAGCGGCGGCCAGTGGTGGGGCCGTAATAGGTCTGATCGTGCACGCCAAGTCCGGTCATCCCCATCAACAGATCAGCCGCAGAATTGCCGTTGACGACGCCGGCGCCGGTGAAATCTCCAAACAGGCCGACAATCCAGAAGCCGTCCTGGAATTCTTCTGTGCCTACATTCATCTCGTTATCGCGGAAGTCGATGCCGGTGCGAATTTCATGTTTGCCGCGGATGAGGTCGACAACGTCTTTGTAGGAAAAGATGTCGGTTCCACCCTGGAACGGAGAGTAGCCGCGATCGCCGAGGGACCAGTAGCCGCCGGTGACTTCGGTGGAAACCACGCCCTGACTGTAGGAGCCACCGGGGAGGGCGGAGCCGGAGGACGAGCAGCCGAGATCGGCGCCGGGAATTCCCAACTTAGTCGAACCGCAGCTGAAGTTACCCAGCGAATCGATGTAGTCGAAGATGCGATCATAGCCCGCGGAGGCCGTGTTGATGGTGGTGGGCGAGAAGACGTGGCTCCAGCCGAGGGCGACGTTGCGCGCGTGGTTGATCAGGTTCTCATCGCTGCCGAAAGCATTGGACTCGGCTAACGTTGGCACGCCGCCCGCGGTGATCGATGTTGGTGCGCCCCCGGGAACGAAGGAGAAGGCCTGGTCGTAGCTGAAACGCTCAAAGGCGCTGTCTTTGGCGGAGATCGTTTGGTCGAGACGAATATCGAACTTGGTTTCGTTCAGCTGGCGCACCGGCTCGTTGACGTAGTTATATCCGAGAGCAGTGTTGCTGGCGTTGGGCGCGGGATAGAGGTTGATCATGCCTTTGCCGACGCTGTCGAAGAGGTTGGAGGGAATCTTGTTGCAGTCGGTTCCCTTCGCCTGGCTGCCGTCGGGATTGGCTGGAATCGGATTTCCGGAAGCGTTGCACTGGAAGTAAGGATCGGCGGCACCGACCATATTCGGATTGGCAATGACAAGGCCGCTTGCCGGATTGCCGAAGGGATCGGCGGAAAAATCGCCGCTGCGCATAGCGAGGGATGGGACCAGGCCGGTGAAGGTGATGCCTTCCCGCTGATCCTTCTGCTCGCCATCGACGAAGAAAAATAGCTTGTTCCGCAGCAGAGGCCCACCGATAGAACCGCCAAACTGATTCAGATTGAATTTCGGGGTTGTCGTATCAAAGTCGGCCTTCGCATCGAGGTCTGTGTTACGTACAAACTCGAAGAGGGAGCCATGGTAATTATTGGTGCCCGACTTGGTGGTAATGAGGACAGTAGGCCCGGCGCGTGTACCGAATTCTGCCGAGTAAGTGTAAGTAAGAACCTTGAATTCCTGGATGTCGTCGATGGAGGAGAAAGTGCCGATGCCGCCGGCGGTGAGTTCGTTATTGTCCACGCCGTCCAGCAGCCAGTCAGTGCTGTTCGGCCGTGATCCCCCTACCGACAATGAAAACGATCCGCGCGCGGCCACTTCGCTGTCGCTCCCGGAGGTGAAAAAGCTGTTCGGGTTCGTCTCCGCGGTAGCCCCGGCCGTCAGCGTGGCCAGCTGAACGAAATCGCGCCCGTTCAGCGGCAGTTGCGCCACTTCCTCTGATGTAATCACCTGGCCAAGAGAGGGATTAGAGGTCTCGACAGCTACGGCTTCGCCGGAAACGGCTACGGTTGTCACAACGGTGGCCGGCCCAAGGGTAAAGTCGAGCTCGCGGGCTTCATCCACCTGCAGATTGAGATCCCTGGTTTCAGCAATTCGAAACCCGGTCCCATTCACGCGCACGGTGTAAATCCCCACAGGCAGCAGCGGGATCAGATAGTGGCCACCTTCGTCGGTCTTCGCATCGCGAACCAGCCCGGTTGCATTCAGGGTTGCTGTGACCGTAACTCCGGGCACAGCCGATCCGGATTTGTCGACGATATTTCCGGAAAAGCTGCCCGTGGCCTGCCCATGCATGGCCGGTGCCATCATCAGCGCCAGAACGCCAGCCAGCAGCAGAAGCACTTTGTGGGATTTCCAATCGGTCGAGCCTTCAACTGGTTGCCGAGGACACATCTGCGGACACTTCGAGCCTGCCATCGTGCATTTCATAGTCAAACCCCTCTCGAAAATTCGGCCAGGGCGGCTTTGCATCGACTGCGCTTCTTTCGTAGTGCTGCGTTGGATTCATTGACTGTATGAAGACTTGGGTCGAAAGTCAACATCGCCCGGTCGAACTCACCGATCGACAGGCCGCCAGCTTGCAAACCTCAAGCGTGTCTTAGGATGATCGCAGCATGTCCGACGACGCCGTTCACAAAACACTCGACGTTTTGCGCGAAAAAATTCGCCACCACGAATACCTCTACTACGTCCTCGACCGGCCCTCGATCTCGGACGCGGAGTTCGACGATCTAATGCGCGAGCTCAAGCGGGTTGAAGCCGAACACCCCGAATGGGTCACCCCCGACTCCCCCACCCAACGGGTCGGCGGCAAACCCAAAGAGGGATTCGCCAAGGTCGCTCACTCTCGCGCTATGCTGTCCATCGACAACGTCACCAGCGAGCAGGAACTCCGCGACTGGGAGCGCCGCGTCCGCTCCTTGGCCGGCGACAAGGCCGACATTTCCTACGTATGCGAATACAAAATGGACGGCCTCTCCATGGCCCTCCAGTATCACGCCGCACCCGGCCCGAATCAGGATGGGGGGGGGCTCCTCCTGCGCGGCCTCACCCGCGGCAACGGCACTATCGGCGAAGACGTCACCACCAACGTCCGCACTATCCGTTCGGTCCCGCTCTCCATCCCCGCGGCCAAATTGAAAAAGGCTCACGTCCCGCCTACCTTCGAAGTTCGCGGAGAAATCGTCATGCCCCTCGCTGCGTTCCGCAAAGCCAACGAAGAACGCGAAGCCCAGGGCCTCGAACCCGCCGCGAATCCCCGCAACTATGCCGCCGGAACCATCCGCACCCTCGAGCCCAACATCGTCGCGCAGCGCCGACTCGACTTCTACGCATATTTCCTCCTCACCGAAACCGGCGAGGATCTTCTCGCAGAACAATCCGAGGCGCTCGACGCCCTCACCGCCATCGGCTTCCGCGTCAATCCTCATCGCGAAGCGCTTACCTCCATCGAAAAGGTCCTCGCCTTTGTCGAAAAAGCCGAAACTACACGTAACAGTCTCGGTTACGAAATCGATGGGGTCGTCATCAAGGTCAACTCCGCGGCCATTCAGCGCCGCCTCGGCTACACCGGCCGCGCCCCCCGCTGGGCCGTCGCTTACAAATTCACCGCCCGCGGCGGCATCACGCAGGTCGAGGACATCCGCATCCAGGTCGGCCGCACCGGCAAGCTCACTCCTGTCGCCATCCTCACGCCGGTCTCCATCGGAGGCACAACCGTCTCCCGCGCCACCCTCCACAACGCCGATGAGATCGAGCGCCTCGGGCTCCTCATCGGCGACTATGTCAAAGTCGAGCGCGGCGGCGACGTCATCCCCAAAGTTGTCGAGGTCGTTCAGGATAAGGAGCATCCGCGCGGCCATAAGAAATTCGAGTTCCCAACCCACTGCCCCGACTGCGGCAGCGAAATCGTCCGCACCGAAGGCGAGGTCGACTACCGCTGCGTCAACGTCGATTGCCCCGCACGGCTCACCGGCAGCCTTCTCCACTTTGCATCGCGCGGCGTCATGAATATCGAAGGCCTGGGCGAAGCGGTGGTCGCGCAGCTCCTCGACCGCAAGCTGGTTCGCAGCATTGCCGACCTCTACACGCTCACTGACGACAACCTCGCGCAGCTCCAGCACGAAGTCGTCACGCGTGACAAAAAGACCGGCGAAGAAAAAACGCGAACCCAGGCCCTGGTGGGGCCAAAAGAAAGGAAAGACCTCCTCGCGGAAATCGAAGGCTCGAAAAAGGCCGGCCTCGATCGGGTCCTATACGGCCTTGGCATCCGCTTCGTCGGTCAGCGCACCGCGCAGCTTCTCGCTGAAGAGTTCGGTTCGATGGAAGCCCTGATCTCCGCATCTCGTGAAGACCTCGAACGGGTCAACGAGGTCGGCCCCCGCGTCTCGGAAGCCATCCGCGAATTCTTCGACGAAGAGAAGAATCGCGACTTGATCCGCAAGCTCGAACAAGCCGGCCTTACCATGAGCGCCGAGAAGCGAAAGAAAACTTCTCAGCTCGAAGGCCTCACCTTTGTGCTCACCGGCACGCTGCCGGGCTTATCCCGTGAGGATGCCAAAGCCAGAATCGAAGCCGCCGGAGGCCGCGTCTCCGGCTCCGTGAGCAACAAGACGAACTACGTCGTCGCCGGCGAAGACGCCGGCTCCAAGCTGGACAAAGCTCGCGAACTGAATGTCAATGTCATAGACGAAGCCGCTCTGGAAGATCTGTTGAGCAAGAGTGATTGATCAACGCACGAAACCGGTCCCGTCTGAGACGCCATCGTCTTAATCGTTGATGTTGCTTCTCTGGGATGACGGCAACAAATGTACCGATGGTAAGCAGCATCGCGAGTGCCCGGAATCACATCATTTGCCGGTACGCACTCCACGAAACACAGCAAAGAGGCAAGCATCGTCCCCGGCAATCTTATTGCGCTTCAGCTGTGAATCTGCGCGGCCAATGTCGCGCCCCGTGCAAAACGCGAAGGACAACCACTTCCTCGCGTGTGGTTGTATAAGCCACGATGTATCTCGTGCCTGCTATGACCAGTTCCCTCGTTCCCCTCACGCGGCCACGGCGGCCCATGTCAGGCATCTGGGCGAGAAGTGCCACTTGTCCTCTAATCGAGTCCCGCAGGCGGAGCGCCGCGTCAAGATTGTCTTCACCGACGTAGCGCACAATTTCCATCAGATCATGTTGTGCTCGTGGATGCCAGGCTACCCTCAAGCCGATTTGTTCCGAGCCGCTATCTGCTCGATTACCTCATCCATCTCGCGCATGACCTGGTCATGAGGAATCAGCGGTCTCTTGTCCTTCAGCGCCTTTTCCACCTCCGCCCGAAACCAGGCGTCGTGCTCTCGCTCTTGCTGCCGGTTGTCTACGAACTGCCGCATGAATTCGCGCACCAGCTGTGAAGCCGGCCGATCCATCGCCGCCGCCTCAGCCACAAAAGCATCCCTTAGTTCAGACTCCAGCTTGACGGTGAATACCGCTTCTTTGGCCATGCTGGCCGCTCCATCTCGGGGTAATGACAATGACTATACCATGTAATTACCGCTGCGACCGCTCTAGTTTCCCGCTCGCCCAATCTCCTTCGTCATCCCCGCTCCCAAGACCTTCCCCTGTCCTGGCTCCTGCACGAATGCCACCACCCGCAAATTCCCAGAATCGGCCCCTGGCCACAGCTTCACCCGAAACGCCTGCTCGAAATTCTTCCCCTTCTCCAGCGTCCCGATCTTCCCCAGCTGCTTCACTACAGCCACATTGGTTAGCTTCTTGCCGTCGTTCTCCCCGGCCAACACGTCCGTCAGCGTTTTTTCCAGAGCCACAGCGAGATAAACATCGCCGCTGCGCTTCTCCGATGAACCATCCACCGTGACGCGCCCTGTCAGAAGATCGGGGTCACCGCTCGCAATCGCAACGGAGTCGATCCTCAGCGGAATTGTCGGAACGCCCGCGGCTTTCAGCAGAACTTCCTTCACCTGAGAACCATTCTCGAGACGCACTTCCCGGTTCCCATCGACGATGATTTGCGGCGTATATACCTCGGTGGCGCCGAGCACCTGCGCGTACCCTCTTTGCCGCGCTGTCAGTTGCGCCGAGGAATAAGGATCCTTCCAGCCATCGTGGTCCCAGTAATCAACGTGCTCGCTCAGCACGATCACCTGGCCGCCCGGAACCGGCTGCACGGCATCGAGCTTCTCCACCCAGTTATCCGCCGGTGGACAACTCGAGCAGCCTTCCGATGTGAACAGTTCCAGCAGGATCGGCGTGCGACTCGCACCTGGCTCCGCAGCCCACACCACCGCACACAGCGCCACAGAATACACAAGCAGCGCGATCGCGCGCCACGCAGACGGTTTCAAGCTCATATTGTCTGATTATCAGCACCCAGGCCCGCTTCGCGCCATAGCCGCTCAGCGCCGTCCCGCCAGCATCGCCAGGAAACCGGCCCAGCTCGCTGCGTCCACACTGACTATTCCCTGTTCCCTATTGCCTACTCCCTGTTCTTCAGCCCTTTGGGGCGAAATATCCCTCGCGCACCCGCACAGTAAACCGCCGGTCCAGACAATACAGGTAGATCGGCCGGAATGCCCCGTCCGCCTTGAAGTCCGCGGGCTTGTAGACCAGCGCGTACTGGCTGCGCAGCTCCTCCTGAATCTCCCCGAAGCTGTTGGGCATATCCTCGATGCGCGTCGGAAAGAACGCCTTTCCGCCCGTCGCGGTAGCCATCTTCTCCAGGATGTCGTCGCCGCGGTCGCGGCTGGGGCTCACGTTCGTGCTGATCGCATAAACGATGGTCTCCGCCCGCTGGCATTCCTTAATGGCGTCTTCCAGATACGCGTGGCTCTGGTTGTCGTCGCCGTCGCTGACCAGCACGATCGCCTTGCGGACTGGTTCCTGCCCGCGCGCCGTCAGCAGTTTGTCGCGGCAGCCGCTGTATACCGCGTCGTAGAGCGCCGTCCCGCCGCCCGGCCGCAGCCCCTGAATCCCGGTGGTCAGCGAGTCAATGTTGTTCGTCCAGTCCTGCCGGTAGTCCGGCGTCACATCGAAGCCCTCGACGAACGCTTTGTCGGTCGCAGGGCGGAGAATCTGCAGCAGAAACGACGTGGCCGCCTGCTGCTCAAACTGAAATCGCTGCCGGATCGAGGTGCTCGTATCGATCAGGATGCCCACCCGCAGCGGCAGGTTCGTCTGCTGCGTAAAGCTGTACACCTTGTCCGGCGCCTTGTGGTCGTCCAGCAGAGCAAACTGGCTCTGCTGCAGATCGCGGATGAAATGCCCGTGCTTGTCGGTAACAGCAAATTCCAGGTACACCTCGTTCGAGTACACGGGAATCGTGAGCTGGCCCTGGTCGCCGCCCTGCTGCGGGTTCTGCGACCCATCCGGCTGCCGCTGCTGCAACTGGGGCGGCGCCTGCGCCGCATCCGCCGGGGAAGCGGGAGGGGTTTGCGCCGGTACACTGGCCGCCGCGCCCAGGGAACATACCAATATCAGGAGGAGTCGGTTCACTACAGTTTTCATCGAATCGTTCTTCGATTTTACCTTGCGCGGTTTGGACCCGCACTGACCAAAAGGGGTATCCTGGCCCGCTCAGTGATGCCCAACGTACCATCCTTGCCACCCGGCTCTCGGCCCGGCACAATCGTTCCATGAGCGATTCGCCGAAGACCGCAGTCTCCACACCACATGCCCCCGCCGCAATCGGCCCCTACTCTCAGGCCATCCGTCTGGGCAATCTCATCTACACCTCGGGTCAGATCGCCCTCGATCCCGCAAGCGGCCAACTCGTTCCCGGCGGCATCACCGAGCAGACCACCCGCGTGCTCGAAAACGTCAAGGCTATCCTCACCGCGGCAGGCACCGATCTCACCCACGTGATCAAGACCGTTGTCTTCCTGAAGGATATGGGCGACTTCGCGGCGATGAACGCCGTCTATGCGGCGTATCTGGCTCCCGAGGGCATCGTCAAACCCGCGCGCTCCACGGTCGCCGTCGCCGGCCTGCCCAGAAACGCACTCGTTGAGATCGAAGTCATCGCCAGCGTGGACTGAGAGCTGAGCGGACGAAGCGAATCGAGGAACCCGCCTCCTCCATCTAATTGCAAGGAGACCGCCATGCCTGAGACCAAGCCCGCAGAAACTACCCCCGAAAAGATCCAGAAGACCGACGCCGAGTGGCGAGCCCAGCTCACTCCGGAGCAGTACCACATCACCCGCCAGAAAGGCACCGAAGCCCCCTTCACCGGAAAGCTGACGTTCAATCATGACGACGGCATGTACCACTGCGTCGCCTGCAACGCCGAGCTTTTCCCGTCCGATACGAAGTTTGACTCCGGCAGCGGCTGGCCCAGCTTCTACCTGCCCGTTAAGTCCAGCGCCATCGAAACTCACGAGGATAATACCCTCGGCATGCGCCGCGTCGAAGTTAACTGCGCCCGTTGTGGCGCTCACCTGGGGCACGTCTTCCCCGACGGCCCGCGTCCCACCGGCCTCCGATACTGCATCAATTCCGCCGCCCTCAACTTTGAAAAGGCCAAATAATGCGGCTTCGCCGCAACCCCACTCCCCCAAAAGCCGTCTGCTCAGGAAGAAGTGATTTCCCAGCGCCGAAAAATCTTCGCCTTCCTCGGCGCTGCGTTCATCGGCGCCGCACTCCTCATCGCCCGCAGCCTCGCGCAATACAGCCCACCAAATCCCGAGCACCGCGGTCCCCCCTGGCGTTCGCCCGTTGCATCGACGCAGACCTTCCACATCGCCGGCTCGACCATCCAGGTCGACTTTGCGCCCGGCTCCCTCGATCTGCCCACTCCCCAAATTATGCAGTGGGTGGAAAACGCCGCCAGCTCCGTCGCAACCTATTACGGCCGCTTCCCCGTCCCTCACGACCGCATCCTCATCGTCCCCGCGGAGGATCGCAGCGGAGTCCTTCAGGGCACCACATGGGGCGACGTCGGCGGCTTCCCCGCCTTCACTTGCATGCGCCTCGGCCAGCACACCACGACCGAGGAACTCACAGAAGACTGGATGATGACCCACGAGCTCGTCCACACGGGATTCCCCTCTCAGGAGGACGAACATCACTGGATCGAAGAAGGCATCGCGGTCTACGTTGAGCCCATTGCCCGCGTGCAAGCTGGCTTTTTGAAGCCAGAGAAGATCTGGGCGGACATGGTGCGCGATATGGCGAAAGGCGATCCTCAACCGGGCGACAAGGGCCCCGACAACACTCACACCTGGGGCCGCACGTACTGGGGTGGCGCAGAATTCTGTTTGCTCGCCGATGTCACCATCCGCGAACAGACCCATAACAAAAAAGGATTTGAGGACGCTCTGCGCGCCATCGTCGCAGCAGGCGGCACGATCGATCAGGATTGGCCGATCGAGAAAGCCTTCGCCGCTGGCGACGCCGGAACCGGCACGCACGTCCTCGAAGAACAATACGACCGCATGGCCTCGACGCCGGTCACCATCGACCTCGATGCGCTCTGGAAGAAATTAGGAGTTCTGCGTACCGGAGAAGATCAGGTCCGCTTCGATGACGGCGCCCCCGACGCTGGCATCCGCAAAGCCATCACAGAAGCACCTGCAACAGGCCGCATCGCACCATCGCCTGGAAAACAGGGCAGAGCCCTTAGTCTGGTGAACTCTGTTGCCTGTTGCCTGTTCCCTGCCCTCAGGCCTTAACGACCTTACCGGCCTTCAGGCAGCTGCTGCAAACCCGCAGCCGTTTCGCCCCGCCCCCAACCTTGGCCTTCACCGGGTGCAGATTCACATTCCAGCGGCGCCTGGTGATGTTGTGCGCGTGCGAGATGTTGTTCCCAAACTGCGGACCTTTGCCGCAAATATCGCAAACCTGTGCCATGTCTTCTCCAATAGAAACGATTCCTGTTCAAGGATGCGTCGAAAATTGCGGGCCCTCGCTGCACGACCGGTCAAGTCCGGCCGAATCTTCACACCTAAAGGGAACCCAACCTTAAGTTTACCGGGAACTCTCTCTGAGGACAAACATAGCCGCTCGATCCTTTGCGGGGTTTTTGCGAACTGGCCTGCAGGGCGACGATCAACGCAGAGAGGCGGGCAAAACGATCCCCGGAATCCGCTTCGTTCCGGGCACGGTAGCATTCCCCTATGAGCCAAACAGCATCCAAGTCAGCCATGAACAGGATCGGCAGGTTCGCTCTTTCTTCTGCAGTTCTGACAGTATTTTTGGCGCTAGCCCTTGCGGGCTGCCATAGTAATCCGAACCCGGCGGTCAGCAGCGATGACCCAGCGGCTGTGAATCTGGCCAACGCCAGCAACACGACGGAGACGACCAGCTCCGAGAACCCGCCGCCTCCTCCGGCGGATCAGGGCAGCGCACCCGCTCCTTCGAACGATCAGTACGGTGGCGATCAGTATGGCGGCGAGCCGCCAGCCGATTATTCGGATACCGCATACGATGTCGCGCCCGATCCTCCGCCGGCGCTGCCCGATTACGATCAGCCGGAGTGTCCGGGCGACGACTACATCTGGACTCCGGGTTACTGGTCGTACGCGTCCGCAGGCTATTACTGGGTGCCGGGCGAATGGGTCATGGCGCCGTACGTCGGCTCACTGTGGACGCCGGGTTACTGGGGCTACTATGGGGGTAGATACCGCTGGTATCACGGCTACTGGGGTCCACACATAGGATTCTACGGCGGGGTGAATTACGGTCACGGCTACGACGGTAACGGGTATGAGGGCGGCTATTGGCGCAACCATGCTTTTTACTACAACACCGCAGTTAGCCATGTGAACGAAAATGTCATTCACAACGTCTATAACTATCGCATCACGAATATCTATAACAACACGCGGGTGAGTTACAACGGCGGGAGTGGCGGGCTCAGTTATCATCCGACCCCGGCGCAGGCAGTAGCCCGAAGTGAGCATCATGTGGCTCCGCTCCCGGTGCAGCGGACGATCATGCAGACGGCGATGCAGAATCGGGCGCAGTTTGCCAGCGTGAACCATGGGCGTCCGCAGACGGTAGCGGAAAGCCGGCCGGCGAACGATAGGCGTTCGGCACCCGCGCCGCGACCGGAGGATTTTCATCCAGCAGCGGCGACACGGCCGGACGCAGGCACACCGGCGCCAGCTCCTGGCATGAGACCCGCGCCAGGAGTCGGAGCCAGGCCGGCGCCGAACCTGCCAACCCCGGAAACGAGGGCAGCCCCCGCAGTGAGGCCTGCGCCGTTGGGTCGTCCTGCTCCGGAGGCGAGGCCTGAATCACGGCCAGTTCCTCAGCCGTCGCAGCGGCCAGACGCGCGGTCGCAGCCCAGTTCCAGACCCGGGTCAACGCCAGCACCAGCGCGGCCTGAGTATCGGCCGCAGCCGGAGTCGAAACCTGCGCCACCGCCGCAGCGGCCTGAATATCGGCCTCAACCGGAAGCGCGACCGGCCCCGCAGCCGGTTGCTCGACCGAAGCCGGAGTCGCAGCCGCAACCTGAATCTCGGCCTCAGCCGGAGTCTCGGCCCTCAGCTCCACCGAAACCAGAGTCGAAACCCGCTCCACCAAAGCAGGAACAGCGGCCCCCGGCCAAGCCCGATGACAAACACCCGCAGTAGGAACCCGGTTACGATTGCGAAGGGCTTCCCAAGCGAAACAGCAATTCCTGCGATGAGTGGCACGCTCAGCGCAAATACAAAGTGGTGCTTCTGAGCAGCTCGCGCATGCGGAAGGCGCGCTCCAGCTGGGCGGCGACGAGGAGTTCCTGACGGCGGCGGTGGTCTGCATCGTCGAGCATGGGCACGAGTTGTTCGTCGCGGGCGGCGTTTGCTTCGAGCTGGAGGATCGCCGACTCGAGCGTAAGGCGGAAACGCGCGCTGACGTGGATGGGTTCGGAAGAAGTAGTATCCGCCATGAGATCCTCACCGGGAGCTGGAGTTTCTCTCCCTTCCGGCGATTGTAGGGATGGGGCAGTCAGTGTGGAATCGCCCGTCGCGAGGCCAGAGAAGAAACTTTCTATGTAGAAGTGGCGCGTTCCGGGACACGGGCCGTATTTTGCACTTACTTACCTTGTCTGAAAAATCCGGAAAAGTTTTATTGTTTACAGGTCCATGGATTTTCGCGAGATGAGATCGCCGGACTGGGTCACGAATTGTTCGAGCGGCATGGATCCCTGATCCCCCTTGCCGCGGGTGCGTACGCTGACGGCTTCGCCGGACTCTTCCTTATCGCCCATGACCAGGACGTAGGGAACCTTCTGCAGAGTGAAGTCGCGTATCTTCGCATTCATTTTTTCGTTGCGGGCATCGAGTTCAACGCGCAGCCCGGCATTTTGTAACCGCTGCTGTACCTTTTTTGCGTAGACGAGGTGGCGTTCGCTGATGGGCACCAGTCCGACTTGCACGGGGGCCAGCCAAAGCGGAAAGGCACCCGCGTAATGCTCGATGAGCACGCCGAAGAAGCGCTCCATGCTGCCGAAGAGGGCGCGGTGGACCATGACGGGCTGCTCGCGCTCCCCGCTTTCGGCGACATATTCGAGCTCGAAGCGGGCGGGCAGGTTGAAATCGAACTGAACGGTGGAGAGTTGCCACAAGCGGCCGAGGACATCGACCAGCTTGATGTCTATTTTGGGGCCATAGAAGGCCGCCTCGCCGGGAATGGTTTTGTGGGGGATACCTTTGCGCTTGAGTGCGCGCTCAAGGGAGCCGACGGCGAGATCCCATTTTTCGTCCGAACCTGCGTAGTTGGCGCGGTCGGCGGGATTCCATGTAGAAAGCTCGACCTGAAAATCGCTGAAGCCGAAGGTGGTGAGCACGGCCTGAGCAAAGTCGATGCAGGCCACGACCTCGTCTTCGATCTGCTGGGGGGTGCAAAAGATGTGGGCGTCGTCCTGGGTGAAGCCGCGCACGCGCAGTAGTCCGTGCATGGTGCCCGAGCGCTCATAGCGGTAGACGTTGCCGAATTCAGCGAGGCGGACGGGAAGGTCACGGTAGCTCTTCGGGGAATTTTTATAGATCAGAATGTGCCCGGGACAATTCATGGGCTTGAGGCGGTACTCCGCATCGTCCAGCTCCATGGGGGTGAACATGTTCTGAGAATAGAAACCGGCGTGTCCGCTGACCTCCCAGAGATGGGAGCGCATGACGTGGGGGGTGACGACTAAATCGTAACCGCGGCGGATACATTCTTCACGCATCCAGTCTTCCATGACTTTGCGGATCATGGCGCCTTTGGGATGCCAGAAGATGAGACCCGGGCCGGCGAGATCCTGGATGGAAAACAGGTCGAGTTGTTTTCCGAGGACGCGATGATCGCGGCGGGCGGCTTCCTCAAGACGGGCAAAGTGCTCGTCCAGCTCTTTTTTCGAGAAGAAGGCGGCGCCGTAGATGCGCTGCAGCTGCGGGTTTTTCTCATCGCCCAGCCAGTAGGCACCGGCCAGGTTGGTGAGACGAAAAGCCTTGACACGCCCGGTGGAGGGGAGGTGTGGACCGCGGCAAAAATCGACAAATTCGCCATTGCGGTAGAGAGAGATCTCGTCACCGGGTTTAGTGAATTTCTCGACGAAATGCACTTTCATGAAGTCGTTTGCCGCTTTGAATTGTTCGAGCCCCTGCTCGCGCGGCTCATGCTCGCGGACAAATTTCTCGTCGCGCGCTGTGACCTCCGCCATGCGACCCTCGATGAGCTTCAGGTCTTCGGGGGTGAAGGGCGTGGGGCGCCAGAAATCGTAGAAGAATCCGGAATCGGTCGCGGGACCGTGGCCGAGCCTGGTTTCGGGGAAGAGCTCGGTGACGGCGGTGGCCAGCACATGAGCGGCCGAGTGACGGAGGACTTTCTGAGCATCCGGATCTTTCTCGGTCAGCAGCTGTAAAGCGACATCCTCATGGAGCGGCGCGGTCAGATCGACGAGGCGTTCGGCATGGGTGTCCTCTGCGCCGTACATCGAAGCTTCGCTGGCGTCGGCTGAGGCGGCCGCAACAGGTGCGGCTTTGAGAGGACGAATGCGCGCGACCACGGCGGCTTGCGCCAGGCGCGGTGAGATGCTTTCCGCAATGGCCAGGGGAGTTGTGCCGGACGGAACCTCGCGCACCGATCCGTCGGGGAGCTGAACCTGAATGGAACTCATAAAAGCAGGGTAACGGGTTTAGAGTTGGGGGTACAGATGACCGGCGAGGATCCGACCATTGCGCATTATTTGACATCTCTCCGCGCGGAGTGACATTCTCATAGGTTTTGCCGGGGGTGTTTTCGATGAATCCGCCAGGGACGGTGGCTGGAACGGCGACGCGGGGGCAGACCGGCGGCCGGTTGACGGTGGCTGAGCCTTTCCTGATCCAGCAGCAATGGGAAGCGTACACGGAGGAGCAGCATGCGGTTTGGGCCGAGCTGGTGCGGCGGCGGATGCCGCAGCTTCGGGAGCACGCGGCCGAAGAGTATCTGAACGGGTTTGAGCAGATCGGGCTGCGCGAGGATTTGATTCCCAACCTGAGCGAAGTGAGCCGCCGGCTGGCGCCGAGGACGGGATGGAATGCAACGCCGGTGAGCGGGTTTCTGCCGCCGGATGCGTTTTTCGAGATGCTGGGGGCTCGACAGTTTCCGACGACGACGTATATCCGGAGCCGGGAGTCGATGGAGTACACGCCGGAGCCGGATATTTTCCACGATGTTTTTGGGCACGTTCCGATGCATGCGCATCCGGTTTTCGCGGATTTTCTGCAGCATTATGGGCGGGTGTGCGCGGGGTTGATGCAGGACAAAGACAAGCTGGAGCGGATGGGGCGGCTGTTCTGGTTCACGGTGGAGTTCGGGGTGATCCGGCAAAAGGGAAAGGTGAAGCTGTACGGGAGCGGGCTGATCTCGTCTCATGGAGAAGGCACGCACGTCATCGAGGGGAAGCCGGAGATTCGGGACTTCAATCTGGAGCAGGTGATGGAGCAGAAGTTCCTGGTGTCGGAAGAGCAAAAGGTGCTGTACGCGGTGGAGTCGTTCGATGAGATTTACGAGGCGGCGCAGGAGGCGGAGAGACGGCTGGGTTGATGCAGGCAAAAGGGAACAGGCGATAGTGCGCTCTCCGCGCACGAAAAAGGCTCAGGTCAGTCGTAACGTCGCGGTTCGGTGGATGAGACGGAAGTGGGATTGTCATGCGGGTCGACGATCGATACCGTTACGTGATCGCAGTGCGTCCAATGCTGGTGAACAGGGCGTGCTTTCGCAGGTGCGGCTCACCGTAGTCATGGAAAAGGCGCAGAATTTGCGAAGTATTGATCTGCGACGATGCACAATACAAAGACTGGTTCTTTACGCGGGCTCGATCAGAGGTGGTCCGCGCGGAAGGACATGCGGGAGGGACAGATGCCGCGGATTCATTTTCAATTACAACTGGCCGAGCTGAAGGACAAGCTGCTGGCGATGGCGGCGTTGTCGCAGCAGGCGGTGCAGGCCGCTGTAGACGCGTGGCTGCAGCGCGATGAGGCGCTGTGCCAGTACGTGCGGGAGAACGAGACGGCCATCAATACGGCGCAGCGCGAAGTGGATGAGATGGCGTACGAGCTGCTGTCGCGAGAGCAGCCGATGGCGATCGACCTGCGCTTTATCCTTGCGGTGATCAAGATCAACGGAGATCTGGAGCGGATCGGCGACATGGCAGTGAGTATCGCGATTCGCACGATGGACCTGATGCATCAGGATCCGATCGATCTGCCGGTGGACATCGCGGGGATGGGAGATTTTGCGGGACGGATGATTCGGACGGCGGTGCAGTCGCTGCTGGATGGTGATGCGCTGGTGGCCGAGTCGGTGCGCGAGATGGACGACGAGATCGACCGGATGAACCGGGTGGCGATTGCCGATCTGACAAAGGTGATTCAAGAGAAGCCGCAAACGGCGGATCAGGCGCTGCCGGCGATTCTTATCTCGAGGAACCTGGAGAGGATTGCGGACCACGCTACGAATATCGCGACGGATGTGATTTTCTGGGTGCGGGGCGCGGACTTGCGGCATCAGCTGTCGTTGGCGGTGGACTGAAAAACAGGCAACAGGCAACAGGCAACAGGCAAAGCGGCCCGCAGTGAGCGGTCAGCGTTCGAAAAATAGCCCGAGGAAAGGCGGATTAGAGGTCTGTGTTCCGGAGGCCCATTCGGGCGCGGGCGAACATCCAGTCGATTGCGCCGTTGAGTTCGGTTTCGGTTACGTCTTCTACTACGATTGCATTGCCGATGCCTTTGGGCAGGATGAAGCGCCGGGTTCCGGCGCGATTTTTTTTGTCGTGACCGGCGGCGGCAAGGAGCTTCGCGCGGGTTGTGCGGAAGCCGGGAAGCGGTCCGTAGACGCGGATGGTGCGTTCAATGCGCTCCGCTTGATCGGGCCCGACGGTCTTGCGGGCAAGGGCGATCTGGAGCGCGGCCAGCATTCCCCAGGCGATGGCTTCGCCGTGGAGGAGACGCTTGTAGCCGGTGGCGGCTTCGATGGCGTGGCCGAGGGTGTGGCCGTAGTTGAGGATCATGCGCAGGCCGGCTTCGCGTTCGTCGATAGCGACGACGCCGGCTTTCATCCGGATCGATGCGGTAATGACGCGTTCGAGCGAAGCGGGATCGCGGGCGAGGATAGCTGCGGAATTTTGTTCCATGAAGCGGAAGAGCGCGGCATCGCGGATGATGCCAGCTTTGACGGTCTCGAAAAGGCCGGCGCGCAGCTCGCGGTCGGGGAGGGTTTGCAGGACGTCGATATCGGCGAAGACGGCTCGGGGGTGGTGGAAGCTGCCGATGAGGTTTTTGCCTGCGGCGAGGTTGACGCCGGTTTTGCCGCCGACGGAGGAGTCGACCTGGGCGAGGAGCGTGGTCGGAACCTGGATGTAGTCGATGCCGCGCATGTAGATAGCGGCGAGGAACCCAGTAAGGTCGCCAACAATGCCGCCGCCGAAAGCGATGAGGAGGGAGGAGCGGTCGGCGCCGGCGTGGGCTAGTTCGGAGGCGAGACGTTCGACATGAGTGAGCCGCTTGTGGCGCTCGCCGGCGGGGAGGAAGAGCGTTATCGGTCGGCTGGTCTTTGGGAAGGGGGCGAGGAATTGCTTGCCCCAGAGGGACCAGATTGCGGGTGAGGTGATTACGAAGATGCCGCGGGATTGGCCGTCGAGGCGGAGGCCCTTCGCGCGCGGGATTATCGGGAAAAGATTGCGGCCGACAAAGACTGGGTAGCCGGAAGAGCCGGATTTTACGCGAATCGTGCGCATGCAAGGACAGCGTACAGCGTTCGGCGCTCCGTCAACAGCTTTCCCGATGCACGTCTATGGACCGCCAAGACGGCGGAAGCATCCTAAGCAAGCATGATTCGACCCTGTTTTCTGGTTATCGATAAGCAGTTTCCTGGAAGCATTTCGACGCGCAAGCTGGTCATCGAGACAGCCATGCTGAACGTTGTGACCGCGTATGGAGCGGAAGAAGCGCTCGAGACGCTGGCGCGGTTCCCCAATGTGGATGGCGTTGTGCTCGACACGGAGACGCCGGGAATGACGTGCCGCGAACTGATCAATCGGATACGGGGGATGAGGGCTGAGATTCCGATTGTGACGGTTTCTCCAAGCGGGTATGAGGCGTGCGGAGGGGAGCAATTCCATGTGTCGTCTTACGATCCGCAGGCATTGCTGGAGCAACTGAAGAAGATTTGCTCGAAGGAGACGATGGAGAAGGCGGAGGAGAGCGAGGCTGGAAATTGAACGGCCTGCAACGTCGGGCGTTCCCTCTTCAGGGCTTATTCAAGACGAATACCCTTTTAGTATTTCGCGGCCGACTGGGCCACCCCTGGGGGGGTGGGACTCCGGCAAGTTATTGCATCTGGACCACTTGCTGGAGGCCACTTTGGGACTACGGCAACTTGCTGAAATTGCGAGGGTTCGGTTTGCGTTTTGGTCTGGTTACCGAGGGGTTTGATCGGTGGAAACCAGGTCAGTTACTTCGCGCTCGCGAATCCCGGTGGCTCAGTCAGCCGGATTGTCAAAAAATCTCTCCCCGGCCTGAGCCGGGCGCCTGAAAGAGAAAAGCTCTGTTCGCATGGGCTGTGGAGGCCGGGCGGAACAGAGCTTTCCGTGTTGCTAGGTTAGGAAATTCGGAGGGATGGGGCAAGGAAATTCGGCGGGGTGGATGGTACGAAGGTCATGGTCAATTGTTTTTGCCTATGAAGAGTATTGAGACGGTATTTGCGATAAGTAGCATTTATGCTAAGTAGCATTTATTTAGAGTGGGGTGGCCAGGTTTCTAGTCCAAAATCGGCGGCGAGATCTCTCCAGGATGGATTCGTTTCGGATACAAGGCGATTTTTCTTCCCGCGGGTCCAGCCTTTGATTTCCTTTTCCCGGTCGATGGCATTGCGCACATCAACGAAGATCTCATAGTGGACGAGGCGCCAGACTTGTAGTGCGCGGTGAAGCCCTCAAGTGCTTCCCGGTGCTGGCAGACTCGGAGGGGGAGATTGTTGGTAATGCCGGTATAGAGGGCGCGGCGGGAGCTGCTGGTCAAGATGTACACGTAATAGCGGTGAACTCTGCGCATGTTGGATTGATTGTGCAATGGGGATGGCGTGTGTGGTGGCGCGGCGTTCCTGCGGCAGGTGACTTTGGTGATGGGCTCCTTCGCTTCGTGGGGAGAAAACGCGAGGTCCTTCACTTCGTTCAGGATGACAGGAGTTAGGGGTTGTGGCTGGCGGGGGGCTGGGGGCTGGGGGAGAAAACGCGAGGTCCTTCACTTCGTTCAGGATGACAGGAGTTAGGGGTTGTGGCTGGCGGGGTAGAGAGTAGCGACCGAATGACAGCTTAGTACCTGGCGAGGGAGGCGATGGATTGGAAGATGGTTTCGGGTTGGGGGAGGATTACGTCTTCGAGGACTGGCTGGTAGGCGACGAAGGTGTCCATGGCTCCGATGCGGCGGACTGGGGCGTCGAGGGAGTCGAAGAGTTCTTCTCCGATGCGGGCTGCGATTTCGGCTCCGTAGCCCCAGCTGATCATGTCTTCGTGGGCGACGATGGCTTTGTTGGTTTTCGCGACGGATGTGGCGATAGCTTCCCAGTCGTACGGGTTGAGGGTGCGGAGGTCGAGGACTTCGGTTTCGATGCCTAACTCGCGCTGGGCTCGCTGAGCGGCCTGGAGAGCGCGGGGGACGATGGCTCCGTAGGTGATCAGGGTGAGGTGCTTGCCTTCGCGGACGATCTTCGCCTTGCCGAAGGGGATGGTGTAGTCGGGGCCGGGATAGGGAGCGCGTCCGTAGCTTTCGCGATAGAGGCGTTTGTGCTCGAAGAAGAGCACGGGATCGTCGCAGCGGATGGCGGTGCGGAGGAGTCCGTTAGCGTCGAGTGCGTTCGAGGGGTAGACGACGCGAATGCCTGGGGTGTGGGTGAAGATGCTTTCGCCGGATTGCGAGTGGTAGATGGCTCCGCCGGTGAGGTAGCCGCCGATGGGGACACGGATGACAGCGGGCGCGGAGAAGGTACCGTTCGAGCGCCAGCGGAGGACGCTGAGCTCGTTGCGGAGCTGATGCATCGCGGGCCAGATGTAGTCGAAGAACTGGATTTCGGCGATGGGCTTGAGGCCGCGGACAGCCATGCCGGTGGCGCGGCCGACGATGGCGGCTTCGGCGAGGGCTGAGTTGAAGACGCGCGAAGACCCGAATTCGCATTGCAGGTTAGCGGTGAGCTTGAAGACTCCACCTTTGCCTTTGACTTGTTTCTGTGCGAGGTACTCTTCGCGGGAGCAGTCGGCTACATCTTCGCCGAAGACGACGATGCGGGGGTCGCGGCGCATTTCGTCGTGGAGGCAGGCGTTGATCAGGTCGGCCATGGTGCGGGGGGCGCCGTCCGGTGAGGGGACTGTCTGCAGATCGGGGCGGGTGGGGTCGTAGTCCTCTGAATATTGGTGGCGGAGAATGGCGGCTGGTTCCGCGGAGGGGAGCGGCGCGCTGAGGGCGCGTTCGGCGGCTGCGCGGACTTCTTCGTCGACCTGTTTTTCGAGACGCTCGAGGGCTTCGGCGTCGAGAATGCCGTCCCGGAGGAGAACCATCTGGAAAGTGTGGAGCGGGTCGCGGAGCGATTCGGCGTTGCGCTCGGACTCGGGACGATAGAGGCGCGCGTCATCGGAATGGGAGTGCGCGTAGGGGCGGATGACGTGGCCATGAACGAGCGCGGGCCCTTTGCGGGCGCGGCAGTGGGCGACGGCTGAGTCAAAGGCGGCGAGGCAGGCAATGGGGTCGGTGCCGTCGACTTCAGCGAAATGGAAATGGGGGAAGTTGGCGAGCAGGTGGGAGATGTTGCCGCCGGGAGTGTTGACTTCGACGGGAACGGAGATGGCGTAGCCGTTGTCTTCGATGACGAAGAGGACGGGGAGCTTGAGGTTGGAAGCGATGCTGATGGCTTCCCAGAACTCGCCCTGGCTGGTGGCGCCTTCGCCGATGGAGACGTAGACGACTTCGTCGCCGTGGAAATCGACGGAGTGGAACTGGCGGTAGTCGTTGACGCCGGGCGCTGGCGCAGAGGCCTGGGGATTTTGCGTGAAGTAGAGTGAGGCTTCCGCACAGCCGACGGCCTGGAGGCACTGGGTTGCGGTCGAGGAGGACGGGGTGACGATGTGGAGTTTGGCGCTGGTCCAGTGGGAGGGCATCTGGCGGCCGCCGCTGGCGGTGTCAGTAGCGGCGCCGACAGCCTGGAGGAAATGCTCTTCGACGGTGGTGCCGAGGGCCAGCGAGAGGGCGCGGTCGCGGTAGTAGGGAAAGAACCAGTCGTACGCGGGGCGGAGCGCAAGGGCGGCGGTGACGAGGAGGGCTTCGTGTCCGGCGCCGGAGATCTGGAAGAAGACTTTCTGCTGATTTTTGAGGATGATCTCGCGGTCGTCGGTGCGGCGCGAGAGATACATGAGGCGGTAGATTTCGATGAGCTTTTCAGGAGGCAGGCCGGATTCGCTGCCATTGCGCGAGGGTGAGTGCTCGCCGTTGCTGGTGGCAGGGCTTCGGGTGGATTTAACGCCTGAGACCGCAGTGCGGGCCATCGGGACCCCTCGAAACTTAGATGATCGCTACTTCAGTTTAGAGCGTGCGGGAGTGATCGGAAATGTCTTTCGTTCAGCAGCCTAAACGGGAGGACGACGGAAAATTGTATCGAAATGGAGGGAAAAGGGAATAGCCAATAGGGAGTAGTGGTAGTGTCCTAATTTGAAATCCACAGGCTCACGCTTCCGCCGTGGCTGTCAGTTTGCTGCGAATCCATTCTGAGATGGTCTGTTTGCTGGCTTTGGCAGTCGCTTCGATAGCCTGCAATTCATCGAGAGTGAGACGGACACGCAGAAATGCGGCTTTGGCGTTGCCTTTGGGCAGCTTCGGCCTACCAGGCTTCCTCTTCTTCTCAGTTGATTTTGGCATGGCTCTTGTACTCCTGAAGAATCACGGCCTGTACAGCGGTTTGCGGCGAGACTACGGGCGGAATGTGCAGCACGGTCACATATTTTTTGGGCTGCTTCGGATCGTCAGTGTCGTATGACCACCCGTATATCCGGTTGGTCATCGGATGGCCCCTGAGCCGAAACACCTCCACGACACCTTCCCAAACTGTTCTTCCCTGATGCGTCTCTCGTACCGGCACGCTCTTAACATGCGTAGCTCTTGCTTGGTGTAACTTGTGAATCGCGTCCTGTAGAGCGGCAATATCGCTCACGCCACGGCCTCCAGTAAGTCTCCAACGCTCCAGAATGAGGGTGCGATGCCAGCGGCCATCGCAGGAGTGCAGCGTAAAGTGTTGTGCCGACGGACGAAGTTGTAATAAGCGAAATGCAACCCAACCGCTGCCGCGAAGTTCTCACGCCTTTTGCTGAAGGCCAGCGTAAGACGGGTGAGCCTCCGCATGTGCAGCCGAGTCGTAGCGTTCAGACGCTCAATGTAGCTGGTAGAAATCAGCTTTACGTCGGGATTGCCAGCGATGATCTTTTTCTCGGAGGATACGAACTCGGGTGCGCTGTAACGGCGGTTGTCCGTTGTTTCCTCGTGGCCATAAGTTTTGATTATTTGCGCGTAGTCCACATCCGCGCCAAAAGCATTCTCAATCGCGCTGATATAGTCGCCCAAGCCATCCGTTGAAATTTGCACCCGATTCCGCATCCGGCCAGCAATGTCCTTCACGAAGGCGTGTGCCGCCACTCTGCCGCGATCTCCGACCATAAAAGCCGGGACCAGCTTTGTGTCCGCATCTATCGCGCACCACGTCCACACACTGCCGAGTTGCGGATCATCGCCCTGCCGGATATGGCGTTCCTTCTTTCCTACAAAACCCCAAATCTCGTCTAACTCCAGGCGGGCGCAGGGGAGATCGCGCATCTTCGCATCCATCATGGCCGTGCAGCCCTGTCCAACTTTCACACCCAGACGCATGATCGTGTCGCGGTGAATGCCCGTCATGCGCTCGATAGAACGAATGCTGGAGCCCTCTGCCAGCGCCGCTATCACCGCGATTTGTTTGTCAGCGTTCAGGATGTTTGACATACCGTTCAGCCTCGGTATAATTACTGTACCCCGATAATACAGCGGTGTCAATCTTTTTTGGGGTACAATTTCTGAATTATGAAGAAATACTTGGCATGGTTTTTCCTCGTGTTCCTTATCTCGATTGCCGTAAACGTCAAACACGAGGAATACGCCAACAAGACCGCATCCGATAGCAGGGACGATAGTTACCTTGTCTTTCTTTATGACGCTCCAAAGAGCAAATATTATTCCCCCGATCCCGATGACAAGGCGGCAGTTTGGTGGGAGCGCGGTTACATCTTTTTTGGCTGGCCCTCTGGCACCACCATCTGGGCACTCGTTATAACCTTCGCTGTTATTGCTGAGCAAACAATGGCGACTAGACAGGCGTCTCAAAATGCCGGGGAACAGCTTGCCTTTCAGAAGGAGGCTCTGCGCCCACGGCTGAAAATATCCAGCTTTACCAAGGACACCTTCAAAGAGGCGATGTCCGGAGAATGGGTATTCGTGAGTATGAAGATATCCAATAGCGGAGGGCTCCCTGCTTACGGTGTTGTTGCTGACACTTGGATAGAGTTCATTAGGGGAGAGCGGCCATACAAATTTTCTTCTCTGGCCAAGCACGACAAGTCGGAGTCGCCGTTGAATGTTCATGTCGGGTCTCCGTCTGGATTCTTCATTCCTCTTCATCGGAAACTCACCGATGAAGAAAGATACGCTATGGGGCACGCCTTGGGTACCATATGCTTCCGCGTAAGGCTGACGTATCGCGCATTCTCCGATGAGGTGCATACCGATGAGGCCTTTATGGTTGGCCTCGACGGAATGGAGCATATAGGCGAATACAGCAACGAGACATAGCCCTAAAAACCAAATTAGGACACTACCGGGAGTAGTGAGTGAGGGTTCGTTGATGAGTTGAGTTCCGGGAACGCGGCTTGCCAGCGGCGGATGCCGGTGCTGGTGAGGGCGGCGCATCTGGTATGTTGGCAGCCATGGCGGATGCGGAAAAGCCGTGGTACCTGCGAACGTCGAAGCGATGGCAGCATTTGCAATATGTTCCGTGGAAGCGGCTGTGGTTGTTTGCCGCGGCGGTCTTTTTCCTGTTTTCGGTGATCGGGTTTTACCAGGACTTGATCCGCGTAGGAACGATCCCTTACGCGATTGTGCTGGTCATCGCGTTTGTCTGCGGACTGAACGCGGTGCTATGGATCGTCGTCGCGTCGCGATTCTCGTGGCTGGTAATGCTGCCGTTGATCGGGTTGCAGTTTTTGATGGGACCGCTTCTGACGAGGCTGGCTCAATGGATGGGGGTGACATTTGCGCTGAAGGACGCGGATTCGGCGACAGGGGTGCGATTCGCCGGCACATGCATTTTGGCGGTCGTGGTGATTTCGTACGTGCTGTTCGTGAACTACTTTCGCGCGGAAGGGAAGGAATCGTATCGAATTCGCAGCGAACTGGAGCTGGCGCAAGGGATCCAGAAGACGCTGGTGCCGCCGGTGATACTGCGCACGGAGTGCTTTGAGGTTTATGGGATTTCAGAGCCGAGCGATAAGGTGGGCGGCGACCTGGTGGATGCTCTGGTGCTGCCCAATGGCGATGTAGTGGCGTATCTGGCGGATATTGCCGGACACGGGCTGCCGGCGGGGATTCTGATGGGGATGCTGAAGACGGCGGCGAGGACGGCGCTGCTGGATGCGGCGACGGGGCATCCGAGCGGAACGCTGCCGTTGCTGCTGGAGAAGCTGAATCGCGTGCTGCCGGATGTGAAGGAGCCGCAGATGTACGCGACGCTGACGGCGTTTCGGCTGAACGCGGATGGGCGCGCGTGGTATGCGATGGCGGCGAGCCCTCCGGTATTGCACTGGAGCCCGGTGCGCCGGGATTGGCAGCGGGTGGAGGAAGAGCAGTTTCCTTTGGGGTTGCTGCCGGTTTCAGGGTTTACGGGCGAGGCGATCGAAGTGGGATCGGGGGACTTGCTGGTGGTGGCGACCGACGGGGTACTGGAGGTGTGCAACCGCCACGAGGAGGAGTTTGGGATCGAGCGGGTGGAGGGGGCGATTGCCGCGAATGCGCATGCGCCTTTGCCGGAGCTGGCGGCGACGATTCTGGCGAATGCGCGGGCGTTTGGGAAACAGACCGACGATCAGACGCTGCTGATGATCCGGCGGGTGGGAAAGACCGGTAAGGCTGGGCCGGTGGTTTCGTGATGGATCGGATGTGAAGGATCAGGCGGCGACGGCTTCCTGGGCGGGAGCTTTTGCGGGGAGTTTAGTGCGAAGTTTTGCGGATAGCGATTTGCCGAGGCGCATGGCGGGCTTTTCCACGAAGAAATACGAGAGCGGGACGATGACTCCGAGGAGGGGCAGCAGGAAGCGGGTGAAGGAGGGCTGCGCGGGAAAGTAGGCTGCGGGCATCGTGAAGAGCTGTTGCCAGAGGTAGATTCCGTAAGAGGTGAGGCCGACAGCCTGCACGGGCTTCGAACACAGAAGGGCTCTGAGCCAGGGGCCGCGTTCGAGGCTGTAGAGGATAAGCAGGCCGAATCCCAGGGGCACGAATAGGGAGTCGAAGAGGCGCTCGACGGTGGTGTCGGGCGTGACGGGGTGGTCGAGCAGGATGAGAGCGACGAGCATTACGACGATGGGGTGGACCTTGGCGGCAATGCGGCGAGCGCGCTGCTCGTAAATGGCCATGAGGATGCCGCAAGAGATGCAGGCAAAGCCGGCGCGAGCTAACTCCGATATGAAGCCGTTGCATTGAGGCAGGGCGAACGAAATAGTCCACGCCACGCAGAGCAGGAAGATGCAGGTAAAGAGGGGGCCGCGCCGGCGCGCTGGGGTGAGGATCCACAGAGCTGGGAAGAGGAGATAGAACTGCTCTTCGACGGCGAGGCTCCAGGTGTGGCCGACGAGCCAATTGTGGGGAAGGTTCTGGAGGTCGTAGAGGAAGGCAGCCGAGGTGGCGATGGTGCGCCAGGATTCGTGAAGGGCGCCGGTGAGGGTCAACAGAGCGACGGTTGCGAGGTAGAGGTAGAAGGGCGGAAGGATGCGGAAGACGCGGCGGATGTAGAAGCCTTTGAGGGAAACCGATCCGTAGCGGATTTGTTCGGAGATGAGGAGGCGGCAAATCACAAAACCGCTGATGAGGAAAAAGATTCTGACCCCCTGAGGGCCCGCATAGGCGAAGAAGTGGCGCAGCGGGGGGAATCGGAGCCCGAGCTGGGGATGCTGGAAGAAGAAGAGGTGATGCAGCAGGACGAGCAGGATGCTCACCGCGCGCCATCCGTCTAACTCGCGGATACGTTCGAGGGGATTATGCGGGGCGGGGGCATGGATCGTCATTCGGCGGCCTGCGCCGAGACAGTATTGCATCGCGGAGCGGAAGTCTCGATTGCACTACCGAGGGATTGCGGGGCGCGTTTGGGGAGCATTCCGAACTCAGGATCGCCCCATTTTCAGGGCACTCATAGTCAGGGGATCGTGTTCAGGTTCAGAAAAATAGTGCAGGAGTGTATAGAACTGACCAGAATCGACGGTGAGAAAGCGGGATAGTGGTTTCATCGGTTCCTCCCCCGAATTCCGTCACGCGAAAGCTGCGAAAACAGGAGCAAATGACGATGTTGGGATAGGGATGCGGAGTCTTTGTTTTAAGCCCAGTAGTCGGGTCCGAATTAAAGCAGAAGACGGTGAAGCCAATCAGGGGTCTTCCTGAGTACGAGCGAGAGGGATTCACTATGGATTCGACCTTCAAACCGAGCGCATCCAACACACAATCGGGAAACGGAACAAGCATTCAGGGCAACGGGAGATCCGCGCCCGTGGAGCGATTCGCCACGGGGATCGCCGGTCTTGACGACATTCTGGGAGGCGGACTCGCCCGCAATCACTTGTATCTGGTCCATGGCGACCCGGGAACCGGAAAGACCACGATCGCGATGCAGTTCCTCATGGAGGGTGCCCGTCTGGGCCAAAAAGGCCTCTATGTCACTCTTTCCGAAACGAGGGCCGAACTGCTGGAGATCGCCGATTCGCACGGCTGGTCGCTCGACGGGCTCGAGATATTTGAGTTGGTTCCAGATGAGGCGCAGCTCAGGCCCGAGGCCCAGTACACCGTCTTCGACCCCTCCGAGATTGAAATGTCCGACACCACCAACGCTGTGATGGCAGAAGTAGAGAGAATGCAGCCTGCCCGCGTGGTGTTCGATTCTCTCTCCGAGCTGCGCCTGTTGGCCCGCGACTCGCTCCGCTACCGCCGGCAGATTCTGGGACTGAAGCAGTACTTTTCCGGACGCAAATGTACTGTCCTGCTGCTGGATGATCGCACCGGGGAAAGCCACGATCAGCAAATCCAGAGCATCGCCCACGGCGTCATCCTGATGGAAAGCGCCGAGCGCGAATACGGCATCAAGCGGCGCCGCCTCGAGGTAAAGAAGCTGCGCGGCGCAAAGTTTCGCGAGGGGTTCCATGACTACTGCATTAAGCGCGGCGGGGTGGAAGTGTACCCGCGCCTGGTTGCCGCCGAGCACCTGGTCGCCTTCCAGCCCACCCAGTTGAAGAGCGGCATCCCGGCGCTCGATACCTTACTGGGTGGAGGCATCGATAGCGGCACCAGCACCCTCCTGCTCGGTCCCGCCGGCTGCGGAAAATCCACCATCGCAGTCCGCTACGCGGTCTCGGCGGTCGAACGCGGAGACACTGCAGCGCTGTTTACCTTCGATGAAACCCTGGCGACTCTCGTGATCCGGGCAAGGGGTCTGGGCATGGATATCGCGAGATACGCCGACTCCGGAAGATTCCTGCTTCGCCAGGTCGACGCCGCGGAGCTCTCCCCCGGCCAGTTTGTCCACGAGATCAGGCAATTAGTCGAAAAGCAGGGCCTCAGGGTGCTGATCATCGATAGCCTGAACGGCTTTCTCAATGCCATGCCCGGCGAGCATTTCCTGGCCATGCAACTACACGAATTACTGGCCTTCCTCAGCCAAAAAGGGGTCACGACGATCATGACCGTTTCCCAGGTTGGCTTCGTGGGAACGAACATCGATACCCCGGTCGATGTGAGCTATCTCGCCGACACGGTCTTGTTATTTCGCTACTTCGAGGCCTCCGGCGAGGTCCGCCAGGCCCTTTCCGTCATTAAGAAACGCAGCGGAGAACACGAACGCACCATCCGGGAACTGGTCATGAGGAACGGCGTCATCTCCGTCGGAGAGGTTCTTACCGAATTCGACGGCGTGCTGACCGGCTCGCCGATCTTTCGCGGCCGCATGGAGAGCCTACAGGCCTCCAGGTCCCAAGCCGGCCCTCAGGCAGCAGCGCCATGACGATCCGCGAAAACGAGCTCCGCGTGCTGGTAATTGCTCCCAGCGGACGCGATGGCGAGCTGATCTGCAATCTTCTTGGCAGCAAAGGGATGGCCTGCGTCCCATCGGCAACTTCGGAAATGGCTCGGATGGAATTGAACGCCGGGGCAGGCGCCATCATTCTGGCGGAGGAGATGCTGACCTTACCCGACATCGCTCTATGGGCGGCGCAAATTTCAGAACAGCCCTCGTGGTCCGATCTTCCTCTCATCCTGCTCACCATGGCTGGCGCTGTCCGCGCGGAGAGCCGGAGGAAGGCATCGGCCCGGGAAGCTCTGGGAAATCAGGTATTGCTGGAACGTCCCGTTCGCCCGGATACCCTGATCAGCACCGTCCAGGCAGCGTTGCGCAGCAGGCTCCGTCAATATCAGTTGAGAGACTTTATCTCCGCGCAGGTTGTGGCCGAAGAAGCACTTCGCAAAGCCGAAAAACTTGCTGTGGTTGCCCGTCTCGCCGCCAGCTTCTCGCACGAAATCAATAATCCGCTCGAATCCGTCACCAACCTGCTCTACCTCATTGGCGTCTCTTCTTCGATCGACGAAACGAGGACCTATGCGGAGACTGCCTCGCGGGAGCTGGCCCGCGTCTCGGAAATGGTCTCGCAGAATCTGAGGATTCACAGGGAGTCCATCAAGCCGGTCGCCGTCGAGATTACCCAGGTTGCAAACTCCGCGCTCAATCTCTATCAGGCCAGGCTAACGGCCGCGGGAATCTCGATCGAACGAGATTTCCGGGAATGTTCCCCGGTGCTGGGCGCGCCCGGAGAACTGCGCCAGCTGATGTTGAACCTGATAGCCAATGCCCTCGACGCCATCGGGAAGGGGGGTACGCTGAAAATCCGCATTGCGGATTCATGCGAGCACAACCATGGATCGCGGCCTGGTGTTCGCGTGACCATTGGCGATACCGGCTCGGGCATTCGGCCTGAGATCCGAAAGATGCTTTTCGAACCCTTTGTCAGCACGAAGGGCAATACGGGGACCGGCCTGGGGTTATGGGTCAGCTCTGAGATCGTCCGCAAACACGGGGGCACGATACGGGTAAAGAGCCGGAGCCATCCCCCGTTCACTGGAACGGTTTTTTCCATTTTTCTGCCCAGCCACCCCAACTGGATTACGGCGCACCACTGCGGAGAAGTGCACGATTACCAGCGCGAGCGCGCGCAGTTCGTTGCCTGACTACGATCCTCTGAAACGATCGCAACATACATTCCGGGCGTCAGGAGCGGTGACTCCGGTGGGCGCCGGTGTGCCTGGCTGGTCCGCCGTGCGTGGACGCGCTGGAAAGCAGCAGCTACTGGCCGTCGCGCATCTTCTCTTTTACGGTTTTAGCTAGTTTTTCGATTTCAGAGGCAGTGTTCACGACAGAGAGGGAGAGCTGATCCTTGCTGCTCTTATCGACGGCATCCTTGAGCTGCTTTGCCAGATCGAGCAGTTGCTGGGCATCGGCAACGATTTGCTTCTGGCGGATCGCGTTACGTTGTTCGGCCATGGATTTGACCATGTGAATCTGATTGGGGTCGGGAGGAGAATTGTCAAAGCCCGGCGCATTGGAGGGGGATGGCGTGCTGGTCTGTGCCGGCGGTGGCGGCGGAGTCTGGGTTCTGTTTTGTGCGCAAGCCGCGGAGGATGAGAAGGACGCGGCAATAAGAGCTATCGCCAACAGGCGGTAGTTTTGAGCGAGGCTGAGGACGTTGATCAAGAGGCGCCTCCTCCGGGCATGATGGATAAGATTTTTGTTGGTGTCGTACCGAGTGGAAGCATTATAAGCCGGTTTTCGGGAGAAAGGATGAAGCGGGTCGAACGGCATTCTGAGGATGACGATGTGGACTTATTTGATATTCGTGGGACGGCGGGAGTTTTTTGAGGGTTTAGGGGACAAATACGTCCTCGATTTACAGGATTTTCTGCATGAGAAGCTGCCGAAGCTGATTTTTGTGGCGCTGTTTTCGTGGGCGCTGATGTGGGTAGTGAAGATGGTGGCGGACCGCATTCTGCGCGCGGCGGACCGGCAATCGAGTGGGGCAGGGCATTACGCGCAGGTGCGGACGCTGACCACGGTGATCCGGGCGACGGGGATCGGGATCATTGTTTTTCTGGCTGTGCTGCAGGTGCTTCCTGTGCTTGGGTTCAATCTTGGGCCGTTGCTGACCAGCGCGGGGGTTGCGGGTGTGGCGATTGGCCTCGCGGCGCAGAACATCGTGAAGGACTGCCTCAACGGGTTCCTGATCCTGATCGATGACCAGTACAACGTGGGAGATGCGGTGACGATCGCGGGAGTGAGCGGCACGGTGGAGGCAATGACGCTGCGCCGGACGCAGGTGCGGGGCGGGGATGGGACGCTGTATATCATTCCCAACTCGCAGATCACGACGGTGGCGAACCTGACGCGGGACTTTTCCGTGGCGACGATCAATGTGTCAGTGGATTTTTCGGCGAATCCGGACGAGGTGATGGCGCTGCTGAAAGAGGTGGCGATGGGCGTGCGGAACGATCCGGCGTATAAGGATGTTTACCTGGAGGATCCGACGCTGCTGGGGGTGGACTCGATCAAGGGATCGCAGGTGATTTATCCGGTGCAGCTGAAGACGAAGGCGAATCAGCAGTGGGGGCCGCTGAGAGAGACGCAGCGGCGGATTCGGCTGGCGCTGGATGAGAAGGGCATGCTGCCTGGGGATCCGAACCGGGTGTACAGCAGGGAACAGAGTGCAGGCAACAGGGAACAGAGTGCAGGCAACAGGGAACAGGGAACAGCACGAGTTACCAAAGGCGGATCCGACGGCGGCGAAATCGACGGAGGTTAATCCTTTCACGGGAGAATGAAGGAACAGGGAACGGAGTGCAGGGAACAGGGACAGGGAACAGGGACAGGGAACAGGGAGCAGGGAACAGGCAATAGGGAAACGAGGGTTATTCATGAAAATCGAATCGCACCGGGATCTGATCGTTTGGCAGCGCTCGATTGAGATGACGGTTGCGGTTTATGAGGTGACTGCGGAGTTTCCGCGGGAAGAAATTTACGGGCTTGCGAGTCAACTGCGCCGGGCCGGAGTATCGGTCGCGAGTAACATCGCGGAGGGATACGGGCGCGGCTCTGCCGGTGAATACAATCAATTTCTCGGTATAGCTCGTGGCTCGAACCTCGAGTTGCAGACACAGCTTGTGATCGCCAAAAGGCTCCGGCTGGGTGATCCAGTGAAGATCGATCAGACCGAAGTTCTCTCGTGCGAAGTGAGCAAGATGCTGGTTTAGCTGATGAAGAAGCTTGGCCACAGCAAGCGACCGCATTAGCTCTTTGGAGCGGGGATTTCGTTGAAGGTGAGGTTCTGGGCGGGGCTGCCGGTTTCCTGGCGCCACTGATCGAAGAGGCGGCCGTAGCTGAGAGTGAGGAGCGCGGAGGGATCGAGGCCGAGCTGGCGGCTGGTTTCGTCGATCCATGCCGAGGGGCCTTCGAGCTCGGCGTAGACGCCGATGGGGGTTTCGTCGAGGACGCAGTGGCCGGTGGCGTCGGAGAATTCGGTGCGCCACTTTTCGTAAATGAAGGCGGGCTCGAAGCCGAGGTGGGCGAAGATTTGCGCCATGGCTTCGCCGTCCTGGACGATGGTTTCTGTTTCTTCGCGCTCCTTATGGGGCGAAGCGGGATCGGTGTTTTGCGGCAGGCATTTGTGGGTGACGATCCAGCGGTCTCCGTATTTGCGGACGCGAAGGATGGCGGTCTGGGAGCGCAGGCGGCGATCCGGTGTGTCGTAGAGGACATTGCGCTCGAAGGTGCGAGGGGTTTCCTCGTGAAAGCCGAGGTCTTTGAGGCGGCGGGTGAGCTCGCCGGGATCGGGTACGCGGAACTTGACTTCGACTTCGATGGGCATGAATGCAGGGTACAGGGTAGAGGGTAGAGGGTAGAGGGCACAGGGTACAGGGATCAGGATGCGCCTCCCGACGGTTAGCATGGGGACGTGGAGACGCTGAGGCTCACGGTTGATGCGCAGGCTCTGGAAGGAAAGGGGTCGCTGGCGGCGATTGCGCGGGCGGCGGAGATTCTGCGCGGCGGCGGGACTGTGGCGTTTCCTACAGAAACGGTCTACGGGCTGGGGGCGAATGCGCTCGATGCCGAAGCGGTGAAGAAGATTTTTGCAGCGAAGGAGAGGCCCTCGTGGGATCCGCTGATCGTGCATATCGGGGATCGAGGGATGCTGGGAACGGTGGCGGCGGAGGTGAGCCAGGATGCGAATCGGTTGATGGAGGCTTTCTGGCCGGGACCATTAACGTTGCTCGTGCCGAAGCATCCGAGGATGCCGGCGATGGTGACGGCGGGTCTGGAGCGCGTGGGGGTGCGGATGCCGGCGCATCCGGTGGCGGGGGCTTTGCTGCTGGCGGCGGAGGTTCCAGTGGCTGCGCCGAGCGCAAACCGGTTTGGGCGGATCAGCCCGACGAGCGCGTGGCATGTGGCGGAGGATTTGGACGGGCGGATCGACGCGATTCTGGATGGCGGAGAGACGACGCACGGGGTGGAGTCGACGGTGGTGGATGTGCGGGGGGATGGGTGCGTGATTTATCGGCCCGGGGCAATCACACTGGAGCAGCTGCGCGCGGTGTGCCGGGGTGGGGTGACATTTCGGTCGGAGATGGAGGAGAGTGAGCTGGCGAAAGCGGCTCCGGCGCCGGGAATGGGCGTTCGGCATTATGCGCCGCGGGCGCGGCTGGTGCTGGTAGAAGGAGTTGGGCCGGGGCTGGATTTGGCGCTCGTCGATGAGGTGAATCGGCTGGAGGCGGCGGGCGAGGTGGTGGGGGTGATGGCTCCAGAGGGTTGCGTGGCGACGTTGATGGAGATGCGAAAGAAGCCGCTGGACATGGGGGTGTCCACGAGGAGCTGCGACATGGTGCAGATCTACCACTGGGGAGCGTGGGAGAAGCCGGAGGAACTGGCGCAGAAGCTGTATGCGGGACTGCGGTCGCTCGATGCGGCGGGGGTGACGGTGATTGTGTGTCCGCTGCCGGAGCCGGTGGGGATTGGGCTGGCGGTGCGGGATCGGCTGAAGAGGGCGGAGAACAGGGAGCAGGGAGTAGGGAATAGGGAATAGGCAATAGGATCGCCCGGCCGGAAACCTCGCTCAGGATGTTTGGTTTTCGCCTGCTTTGTAAAGGTACTTAATGCTGGATTTATAGATGAGGGCGCGAGCGGCTGAGTCTCCGGGGCGTGCATTGCGGAAAGGCGATGACGAGGTACAGCGGACTTTAATCGCGCCGCGGTCGTACCACTCGATGCATCCTTCGATTTTTTCTCCGTCTTCGAGGACGAAGACCATCGGGGTCTGCGCCTGGACCTGCTTTTGAAAGTAGAAGGATTCAGCGTGGGAGCTTTCGTGGGTGGGGACTGCATGGGCGCTTGTTGACTGGACGATGAGCGCGGGTTCGTCGTGGCGCAGGAACCGGCGGTCGCGACGCGAGCTGTCAGGCAGGGTGGGACGGATCAGCTTGCGCGGGCCGATGACATCCAGATCGTGAGTATTGTTGGGTGGCGCGGATGCAGGCACAGGAGCCGGCACCGCAATGGGACCGGCAACCACGGGACCCAGCGCCAAAGCGGCACGCTGGGCTGGGGACTTCGTACTTTGCGGACGCAACGTCCGCACAGCTGAGGCGGGCAACTGGGACATAGGACCCACAATCCTTCACGGACAAGATTGCCTATGGGATGCAGGGAAAGCGGGCTGCGTCGCATGGGCGGGAACACAAATGGGGATGTGTTGGAGGGATCGTACCCTGGATGGGGTGTGGGAATCCACGAAGGCAGGGTACAGGGTGCAGGGTACAGGGTACAGGGTGCAGGGTACAGGGTACAGGGTGCAGGGTACAGGGTACAGGGTGCAGGGTGCAGGGTACAGAAGAGCGATCAGCGTACAGCGTTCAGCGTTCAGAAAACAGTCTCTGGAGGGCAGGGTCCCGGGGGCATTTCGGTTTCGGCCGGGGAGTGCTCTCTGGTGATCACAAGGGTGATACCGTCAGCTACTGCATGCTGCTTAGTTGGGCGGCGAAGCTGTCAAGGGAGAGGGAGCGGAGGAGGTTGCGGCGCATGCCGGATTCGACCTGGCGAAGGCCGCGGGCGGCGGATTCGATCCAGTCGAAGGTGACGGCGGCGGACATGGCAGCGAGATCGCGCTGGAGATCGATGTTGCGGATGAGGTGTGGGGTTTCGGATTTGAGGAGGAGGAGGTCCTCGAGGATGGAGGAGGCGGCGCGGAGGAGGGCTTCGGTTTTTTCCTGGCCTTCTGCTCCGGCGCGGTAGGTTTCGGTGACTTTGAAGAGGTCTGACGCATCGTTTTGGCCGCTGGCGTTGCGCAGAAGGACGAGGGCGTCGGCGCGGCTGGCGAGGTATGCGGGGAGGTCGAAGTGGAGGGCGCGGCCGATGGCTCCTTCGGAAAGGCGGGCGATGAGGGCGCGTTCGGTGGGCTTGGTATGAGGTCGGCGTTCGGCGAGGAGCTTTTCGATTTGGTCGGTGGGGATGGCGCCGAGGCGGAAGATTCCGGCGCGGGAGCGGATGGTGGGGAGGAGTTCGCCGGTATTTTCTGCGAGCAGGATGATGGTGGCGTGCGGGGGCGGCTCTTCGAGGATCTTGAGGAGGGAGTTCGCGGCCTCTTTCATGAAAGAGGCGCTGGTGAAGATGGAGAAGGCGCGGCGGGCTTCGGCGGGGACGCGGAAAATTTCGCGGGTGAGGACGCGGACCTGACCGATTTTGATGAGGAGCTGTGGCGGATCGGGTGGGATGACGAGGACGTCGGGGTGAGTCTGGATGAGGATGCGGGTATCGCGCTTGTCGGCGTCGCGGAGGTCTTCGCGGGCGGCGATGGCTTCGGTTAGGCGGGCGTCGAGGTCGAGGGCCTGGCCGATGCGCTGACAGTTGGAGCAGTGGCCGCAGAAGTCGGGGAGGTTGCCGGTGACTGGCCCGGGAGCCGGAGGGTTAAGGCAGTTGGCTGCCTGGGCGAGCATGATGGCCAGCGTGTATTTCCCGGAGCCGCGGGGCCCGGCGAGGATGAGCGAGTGCGGGAGGCGACCGGCGGCGATCGATTCGCGGAGGTGGCGGACGGTGGGTTCGTTGCCGAGGAAGTCGCGGAAGGGCACGGAATCAGGGTACAGGTTGCGGGTGACAGGTTACAGGGCGTATGGCGCTATTGGTTGCGGAGGGTGCCGATGGGGTCGATGCGGGATGCCAGCCAGGCGGGAGCGAGACTAGCCAGTGCTGAGACGGCGAGGAGCAGGGTAGCCGCTGCAACGAAAGTGATGGCGTCGAAAGGTTGAACGCTAAAGAGCATGTGAGCGAGGAAGCGGGTGAGCATGAACGAGGAGATCAGGCCGAGAGCCAGGCCGATGGCGGCGAGAGAAAGGCCACGGGCGAGGATCATCCGGAGAACCTCGGAGCGCGATGCGCCGACAGCGATGCGCAGGCCGATTTCGAAAGCGCGCTGGGTAACGGTGTAGGAGAGGACAGCATAGAGGCTGACGGCGGCGAGGAGAAAAGCGACGACAGCGAAGGCCCCGATGAGAACGGCCTGAAAGCGGGGCTGGGCGACGGTTCTGCCGATGAGGGCGGGATAGGGGTTGATGCGGTAGACGGGAAGGTCAGGATCGATGGAGGCGATGACGGATGTGACGGCGTGGGCATAGGCCTCGGGATCGCCGGCGACGCGGAGGACGAAGGATGCCGGTCCCACGGGGTTGGCGCCGTAGGGAAGATAGATTTCCGGGTAATCGGGCTGGGAGAGATCGGTGCGGTGGACGTTTTGGGCGATGCCGACGATGGTGTACCAGGGGCCTGTGTCGGACGGCGCGCCGGGAAGAATGGCCTTGCCGATGGGGTCGCGGGCCGAGAGATAGTTGCGGACGAAGGCTTCGTTCACGAGAGCGACAGGTTTCGAATCGGGTGTGTTGTCGGCGGGGGTGAAACCGCGGCCGCGAAGGAGCTGGATGCCGAGCGTGGAGAGGAAGTTCGGCTCGACATAGCTCATGTGGGCGTCGGGCTCAGAGCCGGCAGGGACGGGTTCGCCCTGGATGCGGAAGTTCAGGGACATATTTCCGCCGCTGAGCGGGAGTGGAAAGCCCGCGGTAGCGGAGTGGACGCCGGGAAGCGATTCAATGCGGGTGAGAATGCGGTCGTACAGATGGGCTTTCTTCTCAGGGGAATAGCGTTGTGGCGACACGCCGAGGCTGAAGGTGAGCAGGTGATCGGGATGAAAGCCGGGATCGACGGAGATGACACGGAGGAAGCTGCGCATGAAAAGGCCGGCGACGATGAGAAGGACGAGACTCAGGGCGGTTTCAGCGACGACGAGCGAGGAATGGAGACGATGGCGGCCGCGTCCGGAGGCGCCGCTTCTGCCGTCGCGCAGGAAGCGGGCGGGATCGACGCGGGAGAGCCTGCGCGCCGGGAGAATGCCGAAGATGAGGCCGGTGAGAAGCGAGGCAGCGACGGCAAACGCGAGCACGCCTCTATCGATGGCGATGTGATCGACGCGGGGCAGGTTGGGAGGAAGGAGGATGGGGGCGAGCGCGAGCAGAGCCCAGGCAAGCAGGACGCCCGCAGCGCCGCCGAGGGCGGAGAGAACGAGCGATTCGGATAGAAGCTGGCGGACGATACGGGTGCGGGTAGCGCCGAGGGCGGAGCGGACGGCCAACTCGGAGCGGCGACCTTCGCCGCGCGCAAGCAACAAGCCAGCCACGTTGGCGCAGGCGATGAGCAGCAGGGCGAGTACGGCTGCCATGAGCACACGCAGCGCGGGACGCGTGTTGCCGACGATGAAGTCGAGTTCTGGTGAGACGACAGCGGCAACGGTTGTGGAGTCGCTTTCGGGGTACCGCGCGGCGAGGCGTGCCTGGATGGCAGTGAGTTCGGCCTGGGCAGAAGGCATGGTGGCGGTGCTGCGAAGGCGTCCGATGACGGAGAGCTGGCTCCAGCCGCGCTGTTCGGTGGAGGGATGGCCGCCATTGCCAACCGCGTCAAAGGCCGGGGTCACCCACGCAGCCGGTGCGAGAGGCTCGAGTGGGAAGGCGAAGTCGGCGGGCATGACGCTGATGACGGTGTAGTCGCGGCCGTCAAAATTGCAGTGGGCGCCGATGACGGCGGGATCGCCGTGAAATTGCGATTGCCAGGCGGCATGGCTGAGGACGATGACATTCGGGCCGCTGAGTTCTTCAGACGGTGCGAAGGTGCGGCCCAGGGCGGGTGGGATGCCGAGGACGTGAAAGAAATTGGCGGAGACGATGGCGATGCGGAGCTGTGCGGCTGCAGAAGAGCCGTTGAGCATTGTTGCCGAGTCCAGATGGAAGGCGGCGAGGGAATCGAAGGAGCGGCTTTGAGCGCGCCAGTCGAAAAAGTCCGGCCAGGAGATGTCGTCTTCACGGGCGGCTTTGAGATCCCGGCTGCCGGGAGGGAGAACGAGAGGGGCTGCGTGGACGAGGCGCGCAGGATCTGGAAATGGCAACGGACGAAGGAGGATCGAGTTGACGAGGCTGAAGATGGCTGTGGACGCTCCGATGCCGATGGCCAGGGTGGCGACCGCGGCGATGGCGAAGCCGGGATTTGTACGAAGCTGGCGAAGGGTGAATCGGGCGGGGATGTGCATCGTCGATAGCTTATCGAGCAATTCCAGGGCCAGTTAAGGGTGAGGTTAAGGTTCGTGATCGAGTCTCTTAGGGAAATGGGAGACTGGCGGGCTGTCCGGTTTCGGAGGGCTGGCGTTCAAAAATGGACGGCAGGGTGCAGGTTAAAGGGTGCAGGGTGCAGGGTGCAGGGTGCAGAGAAGCGTTCAGCGTTCGGCGTTCGGGAATGCAGATGTGGGCCGACCACAGAGGATCCGCCAGAGTTCGATCACCTTTGGACCGAAATGGCACGTGACTGCTTCAGAAGACTCACAATTCTCTCGCAGAGAATCGAGACCGTCGGGCACCAGGTCTCTAACATCGTTATCTCTTCCAGGAGTGGTCTCTCCAACAACGCGCCAAATACTGTCGTTTCGACCGACGATCCGGAGTTGGCCCTTTGGCAAACGAAGCGGACGATATCGGAAAGGAAGGAATAGGGAGTTGGTTCTTTCCAATCCTCATCGTCTGCTTCGACACCGGGAATCGATTTTGCCAGTATCGGGAAGACGTCAGAGTATCGGATGCCCATCAACATGCCTCCCTCTGATTACGTGACGGAGTTGGTGCGGATTACTTCTTTGTAGAAGTCGTAAGACAGCTTGGGAGTGCGCTTCTGGGTTTCGAAATCGACATACGTGATGCCGAAACGCTTCGAGAAACCTGAGGCCCACTCGTAGTTGTCGAGCAGGCTCCAGAGGAAGTAGCCGTGGATGGGGACGCCTTCCGCTACGCCGCGCTGCATCTGGGAGAGGTAGTTGCGGAGATACATGACTCGATCGCTGTCGAGGACACGGCCGTCGGGACGGAGAATATCGTCGGAGGAGCAGCCGTTTTCAGTGATGTAAATGGTCTTCACGCCCCAGACCTGGGAGACGAGCTTTGGCGTCCAGTAAAGGGCTTGGGGGTTCATGAAGAGCCAGTCGGAGGCCATGTGCGGATAGGTGGAGGGGCGCGGAACCATCATGAAGCCGTCTGTGTCTGAGGGGACGGCTTCCTGGGTGGTGTAGATGTTGATGCCGAGGAAGTCGAGGGGTGTGGAGATGATCTTGAGTTCCTCGGGCGTGAAGTGGGGGGCGTCGGCGCCGAGGTTGCGGAGGTAGCGATCGGTGTAACGGCCTTCGAGAACGACGGTGATGTATTGCGCGTTGATTTCGCGGAGGGCGAGTTCGGCAGCGCGGATGTGGGCTTCGTCCTCGATGGCGGGCACGGCTCCGGAGATGTCTTCAGCGAGGCCGACCTGCACCGGGCGAGTGGCGGCGGCGCGGATGGACTGGACGGCGAGTCCGTGAGCAAGGACGGCGTTGTGGCGGGTCTGCGCGACGTCGCGGCGGGAGAGGCGAAGGCCAGGCGCGAATTCGCCGGATTCGTAGCCGAGGTCGATGTAGGAGCCGAACTCGTTGATGGTCATCCAGTGGGTGATGCGGTCAGAGAGCTGGCTGACGGTGTAGTGGGCGTAGTCGGCGAAGGCGTGGCTGGTGGCGACGTTGGTCCAGCCACCTTTGTCCTGGAGAGCCTGCGGAAGATCCCAGTGGAAGAGGGTACAGAAGGGCTCGATGCCGGCCTCACGAAGAGCATCCGCCAGGCGCTTGTAGAAGTCGAGGCCTTTGGGGTTCGGCGTACCCGTGCCTTCAGGGAAGACGCGCGGCCACGCGATGGAGAAGCGGAAGCCTTTGACGCCGAGGCGCTGCATCAGGGCGATGTCTTCTTTGTAGCGGTGGTAGAAATCGTCGGCGACGTCGGCGGTTTGGCCCTGAAAGGTTTTGCCGGGAGTGTGGGAGAAGGTGTCCCAGATGGAGGGGCCGCGTCCGTCTTCGTGGACAGCGCCTTCGACCTGGTAGCTGGCAGTCGCGGTGCCCCAGATGAAGTCCTGCGGGAAGCGGTGGGCGGTGGGGGCTGTGATGGCGGGAAGAGATTGGGCGGCGGCCTTTGTGAGAGGAGACAGGGCAGGTGCGGCGGCGAGGGTGGCGGCAGATTTCAGAAAGGTGCGACGTTGCATAGTGGCCTCTTTTGTCGGCATCCAGCGTATCAGCGCAAACGTTTAATTCGGGGGATTTTTTTCGAGGTGATGGTTTTAGGGTCACAGTTCGAGGGGGCTTGATATTTCTCTGGAATGCGACAGCGCAGTTCATGGGAGGGACTTGCAAAAGCCGCGCGAGGCAGATGCTTTTTGCCATAGGGGACACAGACGGAGGCGGGCCGGCTCAGGGGTTTGAGCTTTCGAATTGGGGCGCGGGCGTGGATACTGGCAGGAAACCTCTTTGGGGGGTGGAGTCTGAACGCTTCGGCGACTGCTGCTGTTCTGGGTGAAGTTGGATTGCCTGCGCCGGTGCGCGAGCTGGCAGCGCGGCCGTGGGATGTGATTGTGGTGGGGGCTGGGCACAATGGGCTGGCTTGCGCGGCGTATCTGGCGCGGGCGGGGAAGCGTGTGCTGGTGCTCGAAAGCCGGGCGCGGGTGGGCGGTGCGTGCACGATCGAGGAGCCGTTTCCGGAGACGCATCCTGGGGTGCGGATGTCGCCGTGTGCGTATCTGGCGGGGTTGCTGCACCCGCTGGTGGTGGAGGAACTGGGACTGGCGGCGCGGGGGTTTCACTGGACGCCGGCAGTGAATGGGCTGTTTGTGCCGTTTCTCGATGGGACGAGCGTTCAGCTTTGGGATGACGATGCGCGGTGCGAGGCGGAGATTCGGCGATTTGCGCCCGGCGATGTGGAGGGTTGGAAGGCGATGAACGCGACGCTGGGGCGGCTGCGGGAGAAGCTGCGTCCGGCGGGGCAAGATGGGAAGGGCTGGGGAGATTGCTGGATCGGGGATGCGCCGTGGGAGGGGGAGATTGAGGAGCGGCTGAGCGGAGATGAGGAGGCGCGAAAGCTCCTTTACGAGTGGTCGATGGCGGATTTTGTGGAGCGTTATTTGTGCGATGAACGGTTACAAATCGCTTATCTGGGGCAGGGCGTGATCGGGACGAATGCGAGTCCGTTCGATGCGGGGACAGCTTCGATCCGGTTTCATCATGCGTCGGGGCGGCTGAGTGGGATGCCGGGGATGTGGGGATACGTGCGGGGCGGGATGGGGATGGTGTCGTTTTACTTCTGCGATGCGGCGCGCGAGGCGGGGGCGGTGGTGGCTACGGGGGTTGCGGTTGCGGAGATCTCGCCTGGGGAGGGTGTGAGGCTTGAAGGTGGGGAGCGGATTGCGGCGCCTTTGGTGGTTTCGAATGCCGATCCGCGCGTGACGCTGCGGCTGCTGGGCGGGGCTGTGGATGCGGCGTGGAAGGCGCAGGTGGAGTCGGTTCCGATTGAAGGCTGCACGGTGAAGCTGAATGTGCTGCTGCGGGAGCTGCCGAATTTTGTAACAAGACCCGGTACAAATGAGCCGCATCATTATGGGCAGATCAATGCACCGCTGACAAAGGCGGAGTGGAAGGCTGGGTTTGCTGCGGCAAGGCGCGGCGAGCTACCGGAGTATCTGTGGTGCGAGCTCTATTTCCAGAGTGTGCACGATCGCAGTGTTGTGCCGGAGGGATTGCACACGATGAGTGTGTTTGCGCAGTATGTTCCTTACAGATTTGCGGAAGGCGCGGACTCGCCCAATACGTGGGATTCGCGGCGCGAAGAGGTGCGGCGGCTGGCGCTCGGGTCGCTGGGGCGGTTCTGTTCCAACGTTGACCACGCTGTGATCGATGCGCAGGTGCTGGGGCCTCCGGACATTGAGGAAAAGGTGGGGTTGACGGGTGGGCACATTTTTCAGGGGGAATGTTTGCCGCCTTATATGTGGTCGCGGAGGCTGACGGCGCGGACTCCGATGGAGGGCGTGTATTTGTGTGGGGCCTGCACGCATCCTGGGGGAAGCGTGATTGGGATCAATGGGCGGAATGCGGCGATGGCGGTGCTGAAGGACGCGGGTCGGGGCGCATGAGCGAGGCAGCGGTCAAGCCGGTTGCCGAATCCGGAGCGCAGCCGCGGCTGAAACGGGCGCTTGGGATGCGCGACCTGACGCTTTTCTACATTGTGACGGGACTGAGCGTGCGCTGGGTGGCGACGGCGGCAGCGGCGGGGCCGGGTTCGCTGGTGGTGTGGGTACTTGCGTTGGGGGGATTCTTTCTGCCGCTGGCGGCGAGCGTAATGGAGCTGTCGTCGCGCTATCCGCAGGAGGGCGGGTTATATGTGTGGACGCGGGAGGCGTTCGGGGATTTCTCGGGATTTTTGAGCGCGTGGATGTACTGGATGTCGAATCTCCCGTATTTTCCATCGGTGCTTTACTTCGGAGCGGGATCGCTGCTGTTTGCGGCGGGGGCGCGCGGGCATGGGTTCGCGGCGAGTCCGGCTTACTTCATGACGTTTGCGGTGGTGTGGCTGGCGATCATCACAGTCGTAAACATTGTGGGGCTGGACGCGGGGAAGTGGCTGAACAACGTGTGCTCGACGGGCGGGTGGCTGCCGATTCTGATTCTGGTTGCGCTGGCGGCGGTTTCGGCGAAGCGGTTTGGTGTAGCGACGCACTTTTCGGCGGCGGCGATGATGCCGCACCTCTCGCTGAAGAATGCGATTTTCTGGTCGACGATCTTTTTCGCGTTTGGCGGGTGCGAGACGGGATCGTTTATGGGCGAGGAGATCGAGAACCCGCGGCGGACGATTCCGCGGGCGCTGCTGGTGGGCGGGAGCGTGCTGGCGCTGGGGTACGTGGCGGGGACGGTGGCGCTGCTGGTGGCGCTGCCGCCGGGGGAGGTGTCGGGCGTGGACGGGTTCATACATGGAGTGGAGATTTTGTGCGGGCGGTTCGGGGCGTCGTGGCTGGTGGTGGCGATGGCGGTGTTGCTGGCGGTGAATGCGGTGGGGGGAGCGGCGTCGTTTCTGTCGTCGACTTCGCGGCTGCCATTTGTAGCAGGCATTGATCTTTATTTGCCGCCGGTGTTTGGGAGGATTCATCCCCGGTTTCGAACGCCATGGGTGGCGATCGGGGTTTACGGGCTGGCGGGGATGCTGGTGGCGGCGCTGGGGCAGGCGGGGACGACAGTACGGGGTGCATACGACGTGCTGGTGAGCATGGGAATCATTACCTACTTCATTCCGTATCTATTTTTGTTTGCGGCGATGGCGGTGTTGCAGAGGCGGCCCGCGGGGCCGGAGGTGCAGCGAGTGCCGGGTGGGAAGCGGGTCGCATTGGGACTGGCGACACTGGGTTTTGTGAGCACGGCGTTGACGATTGTGCTTTCAGTGATACCGGGCGATGAGGAGCCGAACAAACCGCTGGCGGTGGCGAAGGTGCTGGTGTCAACGGTGGTGCTGGTGGGGGCAGGGGTGGTGGTGTTTTGGATTGCGCAGGGGAAGAGGCGCAAGCTGCTGCTCGAAGGCAGTGAGTGATCAGCCCGCTGTTTTCTGTTTTTCGCTTTCGATGCGGGCGTGGAGGAGTTTCTTGGCGCGCTCGAGTTCTTGTTTGCGGGAGGCGGTGAGGCCTTTGCCGGCTCGATTGATGAAGTAGGTGAGCATGCGCATGCCCGAGGCCGGACCCTTCGGCGAGACCTTCTTCGAGGCGAGCGAGCGGGCGATGACTGGCGCGCTTTTGGTGAAGAGGTCTTTGGGTGGATGGGTGGAGTCGGTGGTGACGGTTTTTACCCATCGTTTCTTGGCGGGATTTTTTGCGGATGCGGATTGTTTCGTGGTGGGCATGAGGGGATGCTAAGAGGTTAGAGATTAGAGTTTAGGGCTTTTCTTCAGTGCTTTTTGAAGTACTGGACTTCGCGTTCGTGCTGTTTGGCTTTCTCCAGCGAGTTAAAGGTTCCCAGGTTGCGCCGTTTGCCGATGGAGGCGTCCTTTTTGCGGGAGTAGAGGCGGAATTCTCCGGATTTGAGTTTGCGAATCATGTAAGGAAAGATGCCGAGAGCAGAGGAGGCGGTTGTCGGTTGCCGGTAGCCGGGGGTGAGTCCACAGTCCTTAGTCCCCAGTCCTTAGTCCCCAGT